>Ga0209417_1000259_pt1 | contig 138218 bp, 126 predicted proteins | sample RifGroF2_FD_184002 | JGI IMG/M metagenome (GOLD analysis project Ga0209417, IMG submission 184002) | Groundwater microbial communities from Rifle, Colorado, USA - Groundwater F2 (SPAdes) (version 2) | ecosystem: Environmental > Aquatic > Deep subsurface > Groundwater | place: Rifle, Colorado... | reverse complement strand
AACGAATTAATGAGAGTTAGATTTTGGCAGAGAAATGTATTTTTAGGAGAAGTTTTGGATAAAATTGATAATTTACCAATAGTCCCATTTTAATTCTTAACTGTCCCATTTCTATTTTTTCCTAACAGGAAAATTGACACCTTGCTAGGTGTCATCCTCGAAAGTAAAATTTCTTAGCAATCCGCCAGCCGGCGGAGAGCTATAGAAATTTACTTATCGGGGATCTCAAAAGAGAACCACGTAGATTTATTTTAGGGGTACGTGTGATATTTTTTTCTAATTAATAAAAACCTACTCAAATTTAATGAGTAGATTCTTAACTTCGAGCTCAGAAAACAAAATTATCTATTATTTTTCCACACAATCACATCCCTTTTGTGTCAAAAAGAAAATATTAGCATAAATCGCCAAGAGAATTGAGACCAATATCCACTGAGTTCCCGCTAAATATAACTCCACTTTAAACAAAGAAACTATCGCTGACAATAAAAGAGTTATCCCAGATAACATTATTAACAAATGTCCTGGTCCTTTATCACATTTTTTACATTCACATTTCATATTTTTATTTACCCCCCAGTTAAATAGTGCGGATTACCGCAATTTAACGGGGTAAACCGTTAAAATGTAGCTATCCGTAATATTTAATCGAGATTTTTTATTTTTAATTATTCGAATTATTCGGGTGTTCAAATAAATATTCGAGTCGCCCTATTTAAATTTATTCTACCACTATCATGGCCTTTCGCCCTTTCTCAATCTCATCCTTACTGCCGCTAAAATCATGAATTGCCGCATATAACACATCCAACTTATATGCATAATTTTCCCCTCTTCTGGTGCCTGGATCGTTAGTGATTATTAAACCGTCTTTAGTAAAGCCGGTTAAAACCAAATTATGGTAAAGAGGCCCGGGCGCGGTAAAATAAGGATTTCCTAATTTTCTACCAGCTGCTGGAACAATAATCGGATTGCCCTGAGATAAATATTTTTTGATATCTTCTTTGGTAAAATCATAAATCACTTTTAGATTTTCGATTTGGTAAAAATCTTTAGCCAGTTTCATTGTTTCCTGGGCATTAGTATCTTTATAATCTCCATATTTTTCGATTTGAAAATCAATCATTTTTTGAATCTCTTTTTCTCCTGAGTTTTTATCTAAAGTTTTTCCTTTTAAATAAGCACCGAGCATTATTAAAGATGTTTCTTCGCAAGCCTCTTCATGCTTTTCGTCCCACACGCCTAGTGGCGCTTGAGAGAGAAAAGGAACTTTAATGCTAATATTTTCTGCAATCTCAGGTTCTGCCTCTTTTTCTTTTTTGGCGCCTTCATCATTAGCTTTATTGCTATCCCCACTATCCTCTTCAGCTTCAGCTTCGATTATTTTCTTTTCTCCATCGCTAATTTCTTTTATTAATTCGTCTGAATAATTTTTTTGAAATATCTCTCTGGCCGTGTCCCAAAGTACAGGAATATTTTGTTTATCCTTTAACCAATACCACCATTCCACTCCCCAAATATAGATTGTGTCAAAGCCTGATTTTTGAGCATATTCCACATTAGCTGCCAATTTCACTTCGTTCATTGATTTGAACTGCTCTTCCACCGGCTGGTTAGTTGTCCAACCTCTTACCCATGGCTCTCCTTGAAGTTCAATCACAATCGCATTTTTTTGATCAGCAAACTTATCAATAATCCATTTTTTTATCAAGAAAAATCTCGGACCGATTGGATAGATATAATAACCCCAGCCTTCTTTATAGACATTTCTGTACATCGTGGTGCCAAAAACATCCGCTCGCTTAGCAGCCGGAATCCAAGTGCTTAACTCCCCGCTATCTGTTACAATAATTGGTCGACTATTATCCATCTGTCGAACTGTTTTTATTTCCCTATCCAATAAATCCACATCCAAAGCGGGGCAAACTCCAAAATCTAAGAAAGGTTCATTTTCCACCTGCCAATTTTTTACTTCAGTATTGTTCTGATACCTTTTGACCACTATTTTTAAAAATTCAATTAATTCCGCCTTTCTTTCTTGATCATCACCCACCCACTTAGGCACAAAACATTCTGGCCAACGCGGTACTTTTTGCCCGATGGTTAAAATAATTTCCGCCTCTCTTTTTTTGGCCTCTTCTAATTGCCAATCAATGTCGGAAAAATCATATTTATTTTTTTCTGTTTCTACCAAATCCCAATAAACTGGCACTCTAACTTTTCGCACTTTCAAATCATCTAGCATTGCGATATAACTAGCCCTCCAATCCAATCCGATATCGCTTGCATATCGACTAGAAAAAGTTACCCCTATATTAGCTTTTTTTATTTCATTTTTAACTGGGAAATTTAACACTATAAAAACAAGCACAATTAATCCAACTACACCTAGTAAAACAAATAAAGTTATTTTTAATATTTTTTTTATCATATTTTAGCACGTTAACATTTTAACATATTAGCATTTTAACATATAATCATAATAACATGTCAACATATTAACATTTTAGCATTAAAGCAGAAAACATTAAAAATATTAAAATGAAGATTTATGATTTACGAAAATTAATATTTTTAGAATCTTTATTCAACCCACAATTCTTAAATCTTAAATCATACATCCTAAATCTCATATCACAGACTCACCAAAACAATTCCTCCCGCAATTAAAGCAATTGCTCCAATTTTCTGCGCCCAATCCCAAAAATATAATTTTTCTCCAAAAATATCGGGATGTTTTATCGACATCGCTGTGGCCAAAACTAAGACAAATACAAATTGTACGCTGCTTACCGCTTGGACAAAAACCGCTCCGCCCAAAAGAATAGCGTGATTAATTAAAATTGATGAAGTTCCTCCAAAAATTTTATTTAAAATAAATAACGCAATAGTTTTTAAACTGCGACTTTCTTTATGTTTTTTATGTTTGCCAAAAATTGATTTTTTTATCTCAATTCTGTATTTGTTTACCAGTAGCAAAGAAAATCCTCCTAAAATCAAACCTATTCTCGTCCAAAAAAATCCATTGATAAAAACATTTTGATTTCCAGATACTATTTTAAATTCTTGGTAAACATAATCAAATCCACTGTAGGCAATGGCCAATAAAATTCCACTTTCCATAGAAAACGCCAATCCATTGGTCAAACTCTTATAATTCAAAGGCAAATCAAAAGAAACTAAAAATCCTCCGGCAATCAAGAAAAACAACCCTGCATAATTAATCATCTCAATCCCTTTATCGAAAAAAATTACCGCTAAAAAAAATGTAGTTATTTGAGTAATAGTTCCCACCAAAGGAGCTACTTTAGAAATTTGATTTTTTTTAACAGCTTTATAAAAATATACCAAAGCCCAAATAAAGATTATTCCAAATACAATCGATCTCAAGAAAAAACCAAAACTTACCCATTGAACCCCAAACGGAATCAAAACCAAAACGCCAGAGCTCAAGATAGCCATATAAAAAGCGTATACTGAAGGTTTGGGAATACTTTTTTTAAGTAAAAACTTATCTAAAATAAAACAAACAGCCAACAATAAATAGCCTATCAAAGATATCGAAATCCAATTCATAGATGAAAAATAATTTTTACCTATTTATAATAACATGCTTAATCAAAATTTAAAATTTTTTTCTGAAAAATTAAGCACCTACAAATTTGGGAATATAAAATTAAAATTTACCACTTTTTCACGGCCGTGAATAAGTGGTAAATTTCAAAATAATTTTTTATCAGTGTCTTTGCGAGTAATTTGAGTACTCTCAAGTTACGTGGCAATCTCTATATAAAAAACACAGAAACATTAGAACAATTTAATAATCTCAAATTCTCATATTCCTAAATTCTCAAATTCTTGTTTTTAAAATTTTTTCTTGACAACTCATTGCCCCCCCTTATAAGCTAAAATAAAGTTCTTTAAAATTTAAACAAAAGGAGGAGAGAAACATGTTAACATTTTAGCATATTAGCACGTTAGCATTAAAACATTAAAGCAACAAAAAAAGTCTAAATCAAAAAGGAGATTGACCATGAAAAGATTTATTCTAGTAACTTTGTTTTTGAGTTTTTTCGGGTTTGTATTTTTACCTTCAGCAAATGTGTTAGCAACTTATCAACCTCCAGCACCAAATCCAAACCTTAATTCAGCCACAGAATATATCTGTTATTCTCAAGCCAGCGGAGTAACTGCTGCGTGGTCAATCATTTATAAAAAATCAGATTTTAATTGTGGAGGCATTCCTGCCGGTATCAACTTTTATCCTGATTATGGAATTAAAGTTGGTTGCACTGGCAATGGCAGTAATATTGCTGGCGGTGGATCTTATGACATATATTCATATTATTCAAACTCATGGCATAAAGATGACTGGTCGGGTTATGGAGCGGTAGATAATTATAACTCTCTTGATTCTCAAATCGCTTGTTCTGTTGATCTGCCGGCTTCATATCCAGGTTTTGCATTTCAAGGTTCATATTATTCTTATGGACAAACAATCATGCCGGCAAACTATACGCCACCAAATCCTCAGCAACTTACAGTTACTCGCAGTCCTGAAGCAGGTGGAGGAGTATCGGATTATCCGGCCGGAGAAAATATCTATTGTGGAATTGATAGCTATGAAATTTGTGAGGCATCTTTTCCATCAAATACCCAGGTAACTCTTGATGCCAGTGCGAATGCCGGCTATGCTTTTAGTCATTGGGAAATTAATGACTTGGCAATGGCCGATGTTGATGGTTCGATAGATGTTACAATGGATGAGGTTAAGAATGTGGTGGCAGTGTTTGTGCCAGAGTTTGGATTTCCACTCAGTGGCTATACATTTACAACTGTGCCAATTACGGCAGTCATGGATCATTCACTAATGGGCGGTTTTTATTCTGTGGATGGAAAAGATGACAAGGTTGAGGCATTCAACGGTGAAATTGGAGATGCTCAATATGGCATTCAGATCACAGACGGAGTTCGTGGATATAAACAACAAAGTGGAAATGATTTTCTTGCTGGATACACCTATCCTGATCCTGACAATGAATATCTTTTCTACGACGAACATCCCGGCTTTGATTTTGCTGTCGTAAACGGAACAAATGTGTTAGCACCTTTTGCTGGAAGACTCTATTGGGCAACCACTGATCCAGTTAATGGAAACCCAGGTACTTATGGAACTTTTTACATTGATCATGGAAATGGTTATACTACCTGGTATTTGCATTGCAGTGGTTTAACCCAAACTGTAGTCGATGAAATAGCTCTAAATGGTTATGCTGAGGTTACAAAGGGTCAACATATTGCTGAATCTAGCAATAAAGGTACCACTGCATACCATCTCCATTTTGAAGTTCGGAAAGACGGGGTGGATGACGAGCATGTCATTGATCCTTATGGTTGGGAATTGTGGGAAGAGTAAAATCTTCTTGAAGTAAATCAAAAAACGCTCTACTGGGAAATCCTAGTGGAGCGTTAATTTTTTCTTGTTAATAATATTAATTATTTGGGAACTTAAAAGTATTCAAGATTGTTTCTAATAATTCTTGATCCTCAATATCTGAGCGAATTTCATATAGGGTATTATTATGGAAGAACCAAATCGAAATTTTATTGTCACTTTGTTCCCTAAACCAATCTACTCGCTTATCTTGAAGTGTCGTTTCTTTTAATTTTGTACGAGAACTTAGAAGTTTGTCATTTCTGGAATAATATTCATCAAGCGAAGTAGCTCCTTTATATATTGTTACTTCTAAATCCTCCTGTGTCGAAGTGCCAATTCCAAATGATTTGTTGGATGCGCTGTAGCGATCGGGTCCAATAGAAAAACCTGAACTTCTAGGACTTGATGGATTGTTGCAACTATCCAAAACAGTTAAATATCTATTAACAATTAGCCAATCATTTGGGTATTTAAATTCATAATTAGCTTTTTCATTTTTGCAAATTTTCCAGCTTGAAGTATCAATTTCTTCTCCTTGTTTATTTGTAGTTTCACTTTCTTTATTTGACATATCTCCATTTGTTTTTTTCGCCTCTTGTTTTATTTCTTCTTTGTTCTCCAAGCCTGAATTATTAGAAACAACATTTTTTTGATCTTGAGTTTCTTTTTCTTGTTTGTCAGAAAACAAGAAAGAAGCACTGAGTGCTCCAGCTATAGCTAATAATACAAGTGCCCCTGTAATAGTTGATATTTTTTTATTCATCATTTTTTTGTTTTAACCTGTCAGTCGCGACTGACGGGTTTTATTAAAGTTTTTTTTAGATGGTTTTATTATAGCAAATAAATTTGAAAAGGGTAAGAAGTTAGGAAATTTGGAATCTAAGAATATGGGAATATAAGATTAAAATTTACCATTTTTTCACGACCGTGAAAAAGTGGTAGATTATTAAATTATTTTTTAGCAATTGGTCATCCGTCATCAGCAATCGGTCATCGAAATACATTTTATGCTAGTGTCTTAATAGCTAATGACTTTTAACTAGATGACTTTGAATGTTTTATGCTACGTGTTTTATGTTCTATGCTAATATGTTAATATGTTAATATGTTAAAATGAAATAAATTTGCTTCTCTATGGACAGTTTAAGAAGAAAAAAAAATACCCCTACCCCATCTCCGCAAACACACACCGCTCCGAAAACATCTCTAGCCTCAAACTACCAAAAAAATGCACCCTCAAAAAATTCTACCGCCAAATCTCATTTTTACGGAAAAAACATTTCCAAAAATCTCTTTATTAAAAAAAATAAACCCGGATTTTCTTTTGTAAAATTAATAAAAAACTTTTTCTTGGCAATATTTTCACTAGGTTTAATTGTAATTTTGGTGGTGGGCGGATTTTTGGTTTATAAATTAAATATTTTAAGTACCTCCATAAATAACGACTCGGATGCTGCTAAAAAACCAATTTTAGAAACATTATCGGATATTTCCAAGATAACCAGCGCCCAGAGGATTCCTCTAAAAGGAGAAAGTTCCGAAAGAATCAATATTCTTCTTTTGGGAATTGCTGGGGCAGGCAAGCCAGGTGGAGATTTGACCGATACGATAATGATTGCCAGCATTGATACAAAAAATAAAAAAATCGCCCTCCTTTCTTTGCCTAGAGATTTGTATGCCTCTGTGCCAGAATCCAGCTACAGCGCCAAGATTAACTCTCTCTACAAATATGGTTTATCTAATAATCAAGATATCAACCCTCTTCAAGAAACTATTGAAAATATAACTAATCTTTCTATCAATTATTATTTAGTTGTTAACTTTTCCGGCTTTGAAAAATTTATTGACGACATCGGAGGTATCAATGTCGATGTGCAAAGAGATATTTATGATCCAACTTATCCAGGACCGAATTATAGTTATGAAACTTTTGAGCTTAAAAAAGGGTTTCATAGTTTAGATGGCGCTACCGCCCTAAAATATGCCCGTGAACGTCATAATGATCCCGAGGGTGATTTTGGCCGAGCCAAGAGACAGCAACAGGTCATCCAAGCTGCCAAAAATAAAATTTTTTCCACTCAAACACTTCTTAATCCTTTTGCTGTTTCTAAATTAATAGATACCTTGGGAGAAAATGTCAAAACAAATCTAACTCTTGAAGAAATAGATAGTCTTATCAAACTAACTAAAAATCTAGACACTCAAAATATAAATAATGCCGTCGTGGATGCCTGGAAAGAAGACAGCCTGCTTAAAGTTTCTCATATTTTTTATGAAAATACCCAAGCATTTATTTTGGTTCCCCGAGTGGGAAATTACACGGAGGTCCAGGAGCTAGCTAAAAATATTTTTAATTTAAAAATATTAGAGAAACGAAAAGAAGAGATAAAAAATGAAAATCCAAGCATCGCCCTTATTAATAATACTGGTAATTCCGCCACTTATTCCAAAATAGAATTATTACTAAAGAAAAAATTGGGTTTTGAAAATATTAAAAAATTAAACCCGTCAATCGCGATTGACAGGTTAAAAAGTGATTATTCTACTACTGCCAATACTTCTATTTTTGATCTCACTCTGGGCAGAAAACCGTTTTCTCTGGATGAGCTAATTAAAAAAATACCGACCTCTCTAAACACTGACAACTCTTATTTATCAATAGCCATAAAAGAAGACATCATTAACTATGATTTAGTAATAATTTTAGGCGAAGATCTGAACGATATTTACCGCTATGATGAAGACTCTCTCGAAGATCTACAAAAATCTGAAGCTAATGAGGAATTGGGGGGAGCGAATTAAGAATGAAGAATTATGAATTAAGAATTCAGGAAACCTATGTTTTGTCATCTCGAGCGTAACGATAGTGGAGTCGAGAGATCTTATCTTAATTGAAAACAATAGATTTCTCCACTCCTATATTTTTGAGTACAAAAATATATTCGGCCCGCTTCGCAGTAGCTTCAGCGAGGCGAGTCGAAATGACACAGAGAAATTTCTTTAATGTTTTTATTCATAATTCTTGCTTCATAATTCATACTATTAATGTTAAAATGTTAATATGTTAACGTGATAATATGTTAATCCGCCAATCCGCCAACTGGTCGGAGGCGGAGCTAACATGAACTCTATGAAAATAATCATTGGCCTTGGTAATCCAGGCGAAAAATATACCCAAACTCGACATAATGTTGGGTTTATAATTTTGGATGAAATTCAAAAAAAACTTGAGTTTCCCGATTTTGAATTTAACAAGAAATTTAATGCTCTAATTTCAGAGAAAAACATTACTTCAAAAAATAAAAGTGAAAATTTCTTAAACAAATTATTTTCTTCCAACAATCAAGAAAAATTAATTCTGGTTAAACCCCAGACTTTTATGAATAATTCTGGCCAATCCATACGAGCTATTTTCGATTTTTACAAACTCACTCCTCAAGATTTGATTATTCTTAACGATGACTTGGATATTTTAGTAGGGAAATATAAGGCATCTTCCGACTCCAGTGCTCGCGGTCACAATGGCGTGCAAAGTATTATTGACCACATTGGCACACAGGATATAAAAAGAATCAAAATTGGCGTAGAAAAAGAAACTGGCCGAGCTTCTCGCCAAACTCCCGGAGAGCAATTTGTTCTGGAAAATTTTAATCCCGATGAATTGACTAAAGTGGTCTCTCTTGCTAATAATATAATTTCAGAAATCATATTATAAGTGTTGGCACATCTGCCTATAGAATATAAAAAAAATTAGTTTTGAAATTATTGGGTATATTTATTTTTTAATCCATGCGTTACCCGCCAAACATCGCCCGCGCCCATGGAAATTATCAAATCATTTGCCCCTATTTTATTCTTAAGAATTTCAATTGCCTCTTCAATAGTCGGGACATATCGCGCTTTTTGAGGGTCATGTCTATTTATAAGCCTTACTAAATCGCGCGAGCTCACATTACCTGAAGTTTCTCGCGCACTTCCGTAGATATCCAAAACAATAACCTCATTGACATTATCAAAGCTTTGAGAAAATTCCGTCAGTAATGCCTCCGTGCGGGTGAAAGAGTGCGGGTGAAAAATAGTAATAATATTTTTCTGCGGGAAAATATTTCTCGCTGTTTTCAGTGTAGTTATTATCTCCTGCGGATGGTGGGCGTAATCGTCAATCAAAATCGCTCCTTGACTCTCTCCGATATATTCAAAACGCCTCACAGTTCCTTGAAAAGTTTTTAAAGCATCAGCAATCCGCAAACTATTTAAATTAAGTTTATGGCCCAAAGCGATTACCGCGGTAGCATTTAAAACATTATGTTTTCCAGGGAGGGCAATTTTAAATTTACCCAATAAATCTTCCTTATAAAAAACCTCAAAAGATTGGCCGACGCTGTTGTTAATCTGAAAATTATTAATCTGAAATTCAAAATTTTCAATTTTACACATACTGTCTTCCGTAAATCCATAACTGATTTTTTGACAGCTGGCTTGCTTGGCAATTTCCACTACATTATTATCATCATTACAATAAATAAGAAAACCGTGCCGAGGTATTTTTTTTACGAAATCAATAAAGGCTTGTTTATAATCATCAAAAGTTTTATAAAAATCAGGATGATCATAATCCACGCTAGTAAGAATAACCGCCCAAGGATTATAGTTTTTTAATTTATTCTGATATTCGTCGGCTTCAATAATAAAATAATCTCCAGTTCCTGCCAAACTATTACCCTTCCAATCTTTTACTTTACTTCCTACAAGCGCACTAGGCTTTAATCCTAATTCTTTAAAAACTGTGGCCAAAATAGCAGTAGTGGTGGTTTTGCCATGTGTTCCGCATACTGCAATTCCCATTTTCTGATTGAAAAGTTCCGCCAAAGCTTCCGGATAGCTTAGAGTAGGCACTCCTTGTCGAGTTAATTCTACCAGTTCTGGATTATCTTTGGATACGCAAGTAGAATAAATTGCCAGATAAATATCCTTGGGAATATTCTCTATATCATATGAATCAAAAACTTCAATATTATTTCTTTTTAAGATATCGCCATAAAAATGATCGCCGTTATCTGATCCGGAAACTTCATAGCCTAAATTTTTATATATCACAGCCAAAGCCGAGGTGCCCGCCCCCTCAATACTTATTATATAAATTTTTTTGCTTTTCATACTTTTAAGCTTAGTCTAAGTTTCCAATTGGGCACTTAGAGCCTAAACTCTGCATTATCTAGCTAAATCAAGCACCCCTTGCGCTATTTTTAAAGATGCATCTGCATGATAGAACTCTTGTATATTTTTGGATAACTTCTCTCTTAACTCACTATCACTCAAAACATTTTCTATTTTTCCAATTAACATATTTCTGCCGATATTGGATTCTTCTAAGACAATTGCGCCACCTCTTTCCGTCAGAAAATAAGCATTCATCCCTTGATGATTATTAGCCGCTGTGGAAAGCGGGATTAAAATAACTGGCTTCCCGTTAGCAGCTATTTCAGAAATAGAATTAGCTCCCGCCCGACTGATGACAATATCAGCTGCACTTAAGGCGTTTTTCATATCCTCCAAATCTAAAAAAGGAATTGGATGATAGCCGTCTCTGCCCTCCTTTACACCCATTATTCTAGCTTGCTTAATTGTTTCTTTGTAATTATTTTCCCCGGTCTGATGAATGACTTGAGTGATTTTTATTAAATCATTTATAATGCTAGTTATCGCCACATTAATATTTTGCGCTCCTTGGCTACCGCCTAAAACCAAAACAATCGGCCGTGATTGAGTTAGATTGAATTTATCAATAAAAATATTTTTATTTCCTTTGTTGATATCGCTTCTTACAGGATTGCCTGTTAAAAGAATTTTATTTTCAGGAAAATATTTTCTAGTGCTAGGATAAGAAATGGCAATTCTTTGAGACATTTTTCCAATAATACGATTAGCTAATCCCGGCATCGCATCTGATTCATGAGTTAAAATTGGAATCATGTATACCCAAGCTGCAAAAGCTACCGGCACAGAAACATAGCCTCCCTTGGAAAAAATTACATCTGGCATATACCATAAAAGATGCCACAAAGATTGAAGGATTCCAACGGGTAATTTAAAAAAATCAAGGAAGTTAAGGAAGGAAAAATACCTCCTCATCTTTCCGCTCATAATGCTCTTGCTTGGAATAGAATTTTCATTCATTATTCTCTTTTCCAGTTCTCCTCCCGATCCTAAATACAAAAATTCCGTATTGTGATCTTCTTCTCTTATTTTTTCCACTACAGCAATCAATGGAAAAACATGCCCACCTGTTCCACCGCCAGTTAAAACTATTCTTATCATATAAATTAGTTTTTAGTTCACGGTTCACAGCTCACAGTGTCCGTGGATAAAATTATCATTATTTAAAAATATTTTATTTAAAATTACTGCCAAACGTGCGTCTTAAAAGCCCAGTTGGCCATTTCTCTAGCATCTTCCCACATATATGGATCGTTTAAAACCACCGCGATTATTTTATGCTTTTTTGTACTATCCTCAGCCGCTAACATCAAAGATTTTCCTGCCAAAGGCGTAAAACCAGTCTTAGTACCCAGGCATTCCGGCATTTCATTTAATAATCTGTTCGTATTCATTATATCATGAGATATTTTTCCATCCATAGAGTAGATAGCGGTGTCCGGAATTTTAAAAGTATCCCAGATTACCTTATATCTCATCGAAAAAGCCGCGATTCTAGCTATATCATAAGCACTAGAATAACATTCATTCTCTCGCCCATCGATTTCCAATCCTGAAGCTGTACAAAAATGCGAGTTTTTTAGTCCCAACTCTTTGGCTTTGTCGTTCATCATTTGGGCAAATTTTTCTTGAGTTCCTGCTATATGCTTGCCCAAAGCAATTGCTGAGTCATTGGCGCTATTCATGAGCATAGCTTTCAATAAAGATCTGGCAGAAATAGTTTCTCCAATTCTCAACCGAGTGCTGATGCAATTGCCTGAGGATGGGCATCCAATTTTTGTTCCATCGGCATACACAGCTTCTTCGTCAATAGTTATCGCCTCTTTATCTAAATCTTTTATGTTTTCCACCACCAAAACAGCTGTCATAATTTTTGTCAAAGACGCAATTTGTCGCTCATCTTTTCCGTTTTTATAATACAAAATAGTTCCGCTATCTGCATCTAAAATAATTGAAGCATGGGCGCGGAAAACATCCAGCTCCGGGGCTTGCGTTTTTTTTACCGGCACATAAGCGGCTAAAGGAAAACTATGCTTGGTAAGCAAACTCTCTTCGTTGGGTGAAACTTTGGAATCTGACTCACCTTTTACCATCTGGACTGTTTCGCTGTTAAATTCATCTTTCTTATCTTTGAAAAAAGAACTATTCCAAAGATTTCCTCCATAAAAAGGCCACAAAAAAAGACTTGCAATAAATAACCCTCCTAATAATTTTATTGAAAATATTTTTTTTAACATAACAAACTATTTTTCCACATTTAAATTAATAATTGATTCTACTCTTTTATCTTTTGAGAGGTTTTCATAATCAGGCAGTTCCTCTATCTGCCCTAATCCCATATTTTTGATAAACTCCGTAGAAATACTATACAGATATCCTCTTTGGTCATTTTCGTTGGTATTTTTTAAGATCAAGCCACGCATCAATAAATTCCTGAGAGTAAAGCTAGAATTAACCCCCCTGATGGCTTCGATGTCTGCGCGAGAAACTGGCCCCCGATAAGCTACAATTGCCAAAACTTCCAAAGCCGTCCGGCTCATATCTTCTTGAAGATTCCTTTTGATAGTCTTTTCTACCGCCTGGGCATTTTCAGGATTGGTTGTCATTTGAATATTGTCTCCGTTTTTTACTATACTCAGACCGCTTTGGCCCTCCTTGTATTGTTTGGATAATTCTTCTATGCTGGCAATAATATCTTCTTTTTTAACCTCAATAATTTTAGACAATTGCAAACAACTTATCTCATCCCCTCGAACAAACAAGATACTTTCAATTATTGATTTTATTTTCTCTTTTTCCATTATTTTAAATTTATTTTAAGTTTTATAGCTTACGCGTTTGTGCTACTATAGCATTAGTTTCTGAAAAATATTATTTTTTCGAACTGCCGTGCGAAGCGAAAGGCGAGAAAAAATGATATTTTTTAGAAACGTATGAGACAAAATAATATTCAAACGCGTAAATTCTAGATTTTCCTTCTTAATTTAATATCATAAAATATTTCTCCTTGCTCCACCACTAGAATCCTCCTTTTGACCATTTCCAGCACAGCCAAAAAAGAAACAATTGTCTCCACTTTATCTCCCCCTTTTTTTATTAGCTCACTGAAATTCATCTCGGCTCTATGGCTCAACATTTCTTTTAATTTATCAATCCGCTCCTTGAGAGAAATAACTTTTATCATTTTCTCCTCTTCCAACTTCTCAAAAACTGGGATTTGTCCTAGAATATCCGCATAAATTAGTGCTAATTCTTTGGCACCGATTCCCTTGGGCGGAGCAAACTGGGGCTCCAATTCGACAAAATTATCCCGCGAGAATGATTGCTTTTTGTTATTGAATATTTTTTCTATTTCCTGAGCGGCTAGTTTAAATTTTCGATATTCTTCCAGTTGTTTTTCCAAATCAAAAATCTCTTCTTCCTCTTCACTACTCAAATCCAGCAAGGGCAGTAAGGCTTTTGATTTTATTAAAATTAATTTAGCCGCTACTGTTAAAAAATCAGCTAAATTCATAATGTTGATATCTTCCTTTTTTTCCAGGTAATCCAAATATTGATCAGCTATCTGAGCCAAGCTTATATTGGTGATATCCATTTTCTCCTTATTAATTAACTCCAAAAGGAGATCCAATGGACCCTCAAATTGTTCTATCTTTACATTATACATCGTATCTATAATACTATTTTTTAAGAAACATAGCAATCACAAAATCATATTAACATTTTAGCATGTTAGCATATGAACATAGACTGCAATTCCAAATTCATAAATTCCTAAATTCTTAGGCTAGTCTGAATTCTACTTAAGATATTTCCCATACTTTGCCGGATCATAATAACAATTTGGATTAGGATATTCATCTGGATCCAAACAACATTCCATATCCATATGTTTTCCTTTGCCTTTATCGCTTTTGCCAGGCTTATCATTTTTCTTTTCACAAACCAACCTCCCGCCTTCTATCTTATATGAAGCTGGCTTAGGGGCAGTAATTTTTGGAGCTACCGGCTTAGGTCTAGGTCTGACAATATCAATATTCTCAAAAGAGGAAACTGCCGCAAAAAACTCTGGTAAATTATCGCTTACTGCCACCATCGAATCGTTATTTATTGTTGCTCCGACCTTTAATCTTGGGGCAATATTATATATGTATTGGCCTTTTACTACTGTAAAAAATAATGCTGGGTTATAGCAATCATCTTCTTGGGGGATATATATTTCTTCAGCTGGATAATCTCCGGTTTCAATCATATGCCCCTCAATATTTTTACAACTTTCTGCGTCCTTGGAGGATTCATCTTTTAACTTAGGAAACTCATCTGTTTGAAAAAATTCTTTAACTCTGGCAATATCATACACCGCCACATCAAAACCAATAAAATTTTTATTTTCTTGCTCGTTTGCGATAAAAGAAACTCTATACCCAGCCTTAGAAATTCTAGAATAAGGTTGCACCAGCGGAGCTTTCCAACTCTGAGGATATTTTATTTTAAAACCGTACCATAAACTTTTATACTCTTTCCAGTTGCTGCTATCAATATTTTCTTGAATAGTTGAAATATTTAAAATATTTTCTTGTTCAAACTTATAATCTAATTCCTCTTTGCTAAGCGCCACTTCTGCCGGTTTCTCTGGAGATTTTGATTTAAGCAACTGAGGATACCATGCTAAAGCCAAAGTAGTTGCCGCAATAAAAATAGCGGCTCCAATAATATACACATCTCTTTTAATATTGGTTTTGCAAACCATCCCTGTGCAAAAAATATTATTCCATTTTTTTAAAGTTGGAATAGTCTTTTGATAAAAAGCCATCATCTTGCCAGAAATTTTTCTTTGTTTAGTTTTTATTTTTCTAGCTATATCCAGAAAGAGATACCTCAATCTTTTAAATTTTTGACTAATTTCTTTCTTTAAAATGAACGCTGGTTTTTCAAATTCTCGCGCACTTTCCTTCTGAATATTGCTTTCTGCTTCTACTCCTTCTAATTTATTAAGTTGAAATCCTTTAATTTTTTCTGCCAAAATAAATTTAACCTCCTGAATTTTTTTATCAATCTTTTCTCCCCAACTCCTTTCGCTTTTTATTTTTTCAATCTCAATATTTTCTTTATTAAAAATTTTTTCAGCAAAAGCTCTTCTATTTTTTTTCAATTTCTTATGTTTCCTTTTCTTACCCATATTGTTATAAGTTTAATTATTTCCTAATATCCTAGCATGATTAAGGCTTTTCAGTCAATTTTTAAAAAAAGAGCTGGCATGCTCTTTTTTTAAAAATCTAAATTTATTTTTTCTAGACTTTCTCTACTTTTCTAATTAATTCAATGAGTTTTTTTTCTAACTGACGTAGTTCTTTTCTTTCTACATATTCATTTACGGTGTGTGCGATAGAAATATTGCCCACTCCAAAAAGTAAACTGTTGGGGAAAAAGGCCATTTCAGAGAAAAATGGAACTAAGATTCCTTTTTTAAATAAATCACTCTCGCAAGGTTTTATCTTGTCAGTAATTTTTATTTTCATTCCTTTTCTGTTTGTTTTTGCAACAAAAGCTATAATTTTTTCAAATTCTGCCTTGTTTTTTGGTCGAACTAAAACCTTAGCGGTTGCTTCTCCGGCAATCACATTATCTGCCTCGCCTCCGCTGGTTATAATAGCGTTAAAAGCGGTCCAATTCTTTTTATATAATTCCTGCAAAAGATTCGTCAGATTGTAAATCGCACTATCTTCTTTTTTGAAATCCAAAGAAGAATGTTTTTGCACGCCTTGGGCTAAAATTGCTAGTGCAATCAAACCGCGCTGGCTGGAAGCTACTTGCAACTGAGTCGGCTCCATCACAATAAAATTGCCTTTTTTGATCTTTATTTTTTTTGCTCCGATAAAATTATCTTCTTCGCCTACTGTAAAAATTAATCCGATGTTTTTTAATTTCCGGGCCGCCATAATTGCTCCCGCAATATTACCTTTATTATCAATAGCTCCTCGGCCAAAAATTTTATTTCTAGTGATTTTAATAGGGACTACTCCGGGAACTGTGTCCATATGCACTACAATGTAAGTCTGGGGTTTTCCTTTAGTAGCAATAACGTTAAATCGATTTTTCTCCACCATTTGTTTTTCTACTTCAAAATCTTTAAGCTCACGCACCAAAAAATCCCCCATCATTTTTTCTTGTCCGGAAACTGATGGGATTTTTAACATTTCAATTAACAATCTTTCTATTTCGTTCATCTAATTTATATTTCTAAATTTTATTAATCTTATAATAGCTGGTCGGAAAGCAAATAGCAAATTTGCTATTTGCTTTCCATCGAGATAAAAAAGTCATCTATGAACTACCTAGTTAACAAAAAACAGGCACTCAAATCGAGGCCTGTTTTTTGGATTCATCCAATTTTTATTCCAAATCCTTTCGCATTCGTTCAAAATCTTCTTTGGATAATTCTCCTGTCGCATAACGCTCTCTTAAAATATCCATAGCTTTATCTTCACGTTTACCTTTGTTATCTCGACGACTGCCACAGCAAGTGCTATCGCCGGAAAGATTTCTTGCCAAAACTATGATCGCCCAAATAATGAGACCCCAAAACAAAAGCATAAAAATCCAGCCAAAACCAAATCCTCCGCCCCAGCCCATATTGTAGAAATTTCCCATCATATATTTAGTCTTAAAAAAATTATTTAAACCATCATGTTATATAGCAATAAAACATTGCTAATCTATCTCTTATTTATTAATACGCGTAATTTATAGTTTTATTTCATTTTCAAAAATATCATTGGGTCCAGCCAACTTGAAAGGACGGATTTTGTAAAAACGTAGCCCAAAATGTTAATTTCTGAACCTTTATGAAATCCTAAATGCAAATGTTTCCTCTCTCCGCTAGTTTCGACGCTGTAGGCCTTTCCTAACACACCCAGAGCCTCTCCGATAGCAATATCATCGCCCAAAGCCACTTTGATACTATCTAATTTTAAATGCCCATAGACCACCGTAATTGGCTCCCCCTCCAAATCGCAGGATTGAACCGCCATTCCGCCATAACCGGTCGCATACTTTTTCATTAATAATTTTCCCGAGCAAACAGCTTCAATAATTACATCTATATTTTCTTCTTCTGGAAAAATTTCAAAGTCCGCTCCCGTATGGTACCCGCTAAATTTCTCCGGTTGCACAGGTGAATTTTCCGGCGCAATAAATATTCCAAAGGGTTTTTTAGTCACCCGCTCACTAGCTCTATCTAACGGAAATTGAAACTTTTTTTCATCAACTGCTGGGGCTAACTCTTGATTTTGAATCTGATTAACCTCGTTGCTATTATTTAGTTCGTTTTTTGAATCAGAAATCTCTGGTGTCACAATCGATTGATTATCATTTTTTGAACTTTTTTTCTCCAACAAAAACCAGCTCGCTCCAGCGATTATCCCCACTACTAAAATTAAATAAATTATCTTTTTCATATCTGTATTATAACACCTTCTAAAAGCACCTCGAAATTATATCCGCAAAATTTAGTAGCTATTCAGGTCCCTGCAAAATAATTCTTTTTTCAACGTCTTTGCGAGGAAATTTTGTACTCAAAATTGACGTGGCAATCTCAAAACATTCCATACAGAGAGGTTATCTTAGGAGATTGCCACAAAATTATGGGTACATAATTTTTCGCAATGACAGAGCAAATATCGGCGCATCTTATAATAATGTTTATTTTACTTATTTTTTGGGAAAAACTGAATAGTTATACACATTAACCTCTTTACTTTTTTTATTTTTTCTGTGATATTTGATATAAGAAATAGTTCTTTCTGCTGTTTAATTCAACTAGGGAGGTACGGGTTATGCAGAAAATTAAAGATTTGTCATCGTTTATTTTTGATTACATTTTAAACCTTATTAAAACCTTCTGCGCGGGACTTTTTTTGTTGGGATTATTAATATTATTTGTGGCAATACCCATGTATTGGATAGAGGAATTAATAATATTTCTTTTAGTTTTGATATTTATCTATATCTATCCTAAAACTATAATCTTTTTTTGGGAAAGAGCCCGCTATTTAGGACCTCCAACGACAATACCCGCACCAGATTTATCTCTGGAAGTTTCCTGGGATAAATAAAGATTTCAAACCACATCCACAAACAGATAGGTCGATCTCATAAATTGAGCATCGACCTATTAAAATTTTAAAACAATTTTCAGAAACAATTTAAAATTCTCTTGGAAAACTTTTCTAAGTTTCTGCTTTGATAATTTAAAAAATTAATGTAACTATTCATTAAAATTTCTACTCTTTTATTATTTTTAAGATAAATTTCATCCACCACCCACATAGAGTGCAATTGATTGAGATGCCAGGCCGCAATTCCTCTTCTTAACTCATCTTTATCAATTGGATAAATACTGCTATATTGACTAAGAAAAATTTGGGCCCTCTTAAAAGCACTTCCGTCATATCTATCATAAAAACAAAGAAACCACATCGCCCTAACAAGCTCCAAAACTCGAGGTGATTGATTATTTTTTTCCCAATCAAAAACATTCATAATATCTCCTTTTTTATCAAAAAATATATTATCTTCATGAAAATCACCGTGAATTAAATGATCATTCTTTAACTTCAAATCCTCATATTCAATCTTATTCTTCTTAATAAATTCAATCTTTTGCACTAAGTATTTAGCCACTTTTTTATCAAAAACTGACTGTACTTTTTTATTTTTAATTAAATTTAAAATGTACCTCGATTTTTTTAGAGAATTTTTTTTATCCCAACCGAAACTTCTTCCTTTCACTAATTTAGGACATTTGCTTTTACTTACCAAATGAATTTTAGCTAATAACTCAGCGCAACTTTCCATTTCTTTTTTATTTAATTTATCCACATCGATTTGTCTTCCATTCACAAAGGGAAATAAACCATAATAATTACTTTTCCAAAGGAAAAAAGTTTTCTTAGCTTTAGTATTTATCGGCATAATTACTGGAATTTTGTGCTTATAAAAAAATTTCTTAACCGCGTGAGTCTCTTTTAATCTATCTAATCCAAAAGCGCGATATTTTTTGAGAAAAAACTTTTGTTTATTATTTTTTAAAATATAATTTTCAGATAAAAATCCTTTTTCAACCACGCTCAAAAACTCCACCTCTCCGTCAAGGTCATAAATCGAATTTATTTTATTAATTAGTTTTTGATCTAGCATAAATATTTTTAAATTAATTCCCCCACCAAAGCTTTAGCTCCGCCCATTGATTTTAAAATATCTTTAATTTCTTTTTTTTCATAACCTTTTACCGCCACAAATTCATCATTGGCGATAAAATTGCCTTGAACACTTTCCATATCCATATTTAAACTCGCGCAGAAAATAAAACCAATTGCCAATCTTTCCGTTAAAATAACCGCTTTTAAATAAATATCCTCTAAATTTTCCTTATCAATATTCAGTTCTTCTTTGACTTCTCTTTGCAGTGCTCCAAAAATATCATCTGATTTCTCAATAATTCCCTCATCTTTTGACAATACTCCGCCCACAAGACTTACATCGCTTAAAACCAATGTCTTTCCGCTTAAATCTCCCATAACATAATATTCATCTTTCGTCTTAACTATAGCTGCTAAATATATACCCTTTGGATAATATCCATCACCCAACTTTTCAAGCTTATCCAAGAACCATCTAGCTCCAATTCTTTTAGAATATTTAATCTCGCCCAGCGTGATATTTAACTTATTCTCCTTTGCTTTCAAATTCTCTAATCTATAAGTTACCGAATCCCAAATCATTCCGCCTTCTTGCTTCTTTTCCTTCTCGTGTTCCTTCCACTTTTTATCAATTTTATTTTCAATTTCAAAATCTATTTTTCTACCCGAAAGTTTAGAAAAATCTACATCAATATCTTTTGGATAAAATTTTCCTTGTACAATAATTTTTGGTTTCATTTTTTTAATTTTTTAAAATAATAAAATTGTGCTTACCTAAAATTCAAATTATTTTCAATCCACTATTATCCCGCTTTCAACACTAAAATCAAGAAAAAATATAAAAGTCAGTCTTGACTTCTGCTGAAATATATGCTAATATTTAGGTATTCAGACGAAAAAGGATCCAAACGGCTAACTACCTAAGGAGCCTTTTTTATTTTGATATCTTATTCTTTACGTCCTCATTATCCAAATAATCAAAAAACTCTGATCCAAGTTTTTTATATAATGAAGATGCAAATTTTTTATTTGGAAACAAAATTTTACCGAATCTTTTTTCCTCAATCAAAAAATCCACCAATTGTTTATAATCTCCATCGCCAGAAACTAATAAAATTTTATTAAAAGATTCTTTTTTATAAAGTTTTTTCATAATCGAAAAAATAATATCCGAATCAACGTTTCCTTTTTTCTTTCCCAACATTGCAGTGTTGTGTTCACGAAAGACCAACACAAAACCAGCAGATTGAATTTCCTCATAAAGATCTTGATTTTCTTTTTGTATACATCCTAAAAAATAATACGCTTTTTCAACATAATATTTCTTTTCTAAATATACACGAAAGCGCTCAAGATCGATACGCCACTTTCCATACTCTCTTTTCGCAGTACCCATATAAAGATTTTGCCCATCAATAAAGACACAATTTTTTCCATTTTTCATAATATATCTATTAAACAAACATACTTATAAAATTACTCATGACTTTTTATTTTTTTATTTGATTTCCTTGAAGTTGCATCAACAAATTCAAAATTATTCATAAAAAACCACTCCAATGGATCGAGAAGATCTTTACACAATGGGCACACATGATCGACATTGCCAATTTGAATCGCATTTTTATAGTCATGTCTGCAAAATTTTTCGGTTTTTATTTCCTCAAAAATATTATTTTTCATATAATATATTTTAATCTTTATTATCTAAATTAATAAAACCTAGGATACTTTCCGCTGTCTCTGCTGGCGTTTGTTTGGTATTATTTATAATTGTTCCAAAGATAGGCTTATTGATGCCGACAGAATAATGATATTTAATTCTTTCTTTTTCCACTTCGGTTAACTCTCTTGCTCCCCTATTTTTTAAAACTTCTTCAAGCTCTGGGTTTAAAGTAAAGATAGAGATACTTTCAGCGATATCTTTTAGTTCTTCCATTAGATACTCATAATTTCGCTTAGAAAGCGGGTATGGCACAATCACATTGAATCCTCGTTTATAGAAATTTCTGATTACCAAAACCGCGTTTTCGAGATTAATTAAAACGCTCTCAGCAATTGGCATCCAAGGAATAAATTCATGAAATCTATCCACCTCCACCACGGCAGTATCTTTAATTTTTTCGGCCAATAATTTGGCTACCGTACTTTTGCCGGCATTAATTGATCCGTTAATAAATATAATCATAATTTATTCTTTAATTTTTTCGCACTTAACAAAAAGCTACTACCTGTTACTATTTTTTTACCAGTTTTCTTTTCCAGTGCAATTCGAGCATCTTTAGCAATTTTTCCTCCTTTTTTCGCAGGAACTTTATTTTCCTCTAAACCCTTAGCTTCTAAAGTTTCAGCTATTTGACGCGTGGACAATTCTGCTAAGGCGGTAAAAATTAATTCTGCATCACTCATATGGTCGCGTAAGTTTTGAGTTTTTAATTTTTTTAAATTTTTGTGTTCTTTTACACTTAGCTCTGCCCACTCTTGGTGAATTATATTAGTTAAAATCGCATACTCATTTTTTTCTTTAACTTCATTATTTTTCCAATAATCAGTCAGTTTATTTCTAATTTCTTGACTCATCATTCTTTGCTCAATCCATTTCTTACTTCTTCCCATTTTCTGCCAATAATCACGAGAACGATTTAGTGCTTTTTCTGGATCAGATATTTCTTGGATCCTCTCATAACCAACTTTCGCTAACCAAAGTTTAATCGGTTCTGCTTTTTTTGACGGTACAGATTGGATTAATCTCAATAATGTTTCAACATCACTTGCATCTGTTTTATAATATTTTCCATCACTAGCAATAAATTTCAGTTGGTGACATTTTGTCACCGACTGATTTCCTTCTTTTTTTAACCTTTCTTTTAATTTGTTCCAGTATTTTCTTGCTATCTGATGATCATTTTGTTCGATAAGTATAGCGATAATATCTACTATTGAGAAATACCAAATTTCTTTTTTATCATCATAATGACGACGAATTTCAAAATTTTCAAAGATAGCTAATGAATTTTTAATGTTATTGTTTTTTTTCATAAATTTATCTCATCTTTAAAACATCAATCACTTTTCCATTAATTACGAAGTTATCTTCTTTGGTTAAGAATATTGGTTTGTGTTTTTTTTCTGTAGACTCAGGAGCAAGGACGATGTTTTCTTCATCAAAAATTCGATATGTTTTGACTGTTGCCAAACCATCAATAATCACCAGAACTTTGTCTCCATAAGAATAATTCTGAGTTCTTTCGATTAGGACAAAATCACTGTTTTTAATTGTTTTATTATTCACCTTGGCTTTATTCATAGAATTACCAGAAATTTGAATTGCAAAAACATCCCGGCTTCCCACAATGCTTTTAGACACTTTAAGGAAACCTTCGAAATATTCATCTGCATAGATTGAGGCGGCTCCAGCATTAGCCAAGCCCAAAATTGGCACATCCACAAATATTTTTTTAGTGATACCTCTTAGTTTAATTCCTCTATCTTCAGAAGTTCTCTGAATATAGCCCTTATCTTCAAGCTCATTAAGATAATTGAAAAAACTTCGAATACTTTTTAGTTTTAATCCCAAACTTCCCGCTTCATCTTTGATCTCACGGATAGTCGGCATGATGCCATGTTCTGAATAATAACTTTTGATAGCTTGCAGAACTATTTTTTGTTTGGGGGTTAGTATTTCCATATTTTTGTTTAAATTATTATATTGTTATATTGCTAAAATGTTAATATGTTAATATGAAACTTGTTTACCAAACATTCACTATATAATTCATATTAACAAAACTATAACTTTTGTCAAATAAAAAGACACCCGCTAGCGGGTGTCTTTAAATTTTTTTATTTTTTATTATTGAACGAGTACTGAAGTTGCCCCTGTCTCTACATCAACTGTTGCTCCACTATCAGTTTTGTCAGGGACTGTTTGAGCTTCTGCCTCAACAGCAGTGTCCGTACTATTCGTTACCGTCGTAGCTTCACCTTCAATGGTGTTTTCTACGACTGCCACTACTTCTTCAGTCAATTCATTTTCCTCTGTTTCATTTATTGGAGTTTCTTCATAATTATTTAGAAATCTAGCTACCCAGCCAAAAAGACTAAAACCTTCTTGATTTGTTGCAATAATAGTTTTAAATCTTTCTCTTTCTTGAGTGAGTATCGCCAATTGACTCTGCAAAGCAAGCGTATCTTCACCATTTTGAGCCAGGGTATTGATAGCTTGGATAAGTTTTCTGATTTGATTTCTATTTTGTACCAATTCACTTCTTAATTGCCCTAGATTCTTGTAATCCGGACCAAGAAAAAATTTCTTAGCTACGCCATCATTCTCAACCTCTTCAATCGCACCGGAGACTTGTTCTTGAGAAGACTCTTGCTCTACTACAACTTCCGCTATTTGTTTCTTGGCTTCATTTTTAGCTCTAACTTTAACTTCATCAACAACGATCTCTTCTGCAACTTCAACTTGTTCCAAATTTTCAATCACCTCTGCAGTTTTTTCCCTATGTATTTGTGCATTAGTTTCTCCTTTGCTAGTATCTGCTTTTTTATAATTTTTTAATTCTGTCTCATTTTTGACATTTTTCTTGTCTTGCTCATCGGAAGATTTTTTTTCTTTAACCACAATCTTTTCTGTGTTTTCATTTTTAGCGTTATCATTTTTGGCTACAGCCACCATAGACACCCAGCCTGCGACCAAAAACGAAGCTATCACAAACAAATACACTGGCATTGTTTTATGATTCATATTTTTTATTTTTTATACTAATTAATTTCATATTAATATACTACACCATTTTTTGATTTTTTGAAAGATATAGCGGTCATCCTCAGAACCAGTGAAAGTAAGCGAGTAACTCCTCACTGACCATACTTAAATCCTTTATTTTATACGTCTCTGCGAGTAATTTTTGTACTCAAAAATTGCGTGGCAGTCTATAAATATAATATACAATTCAATCTGGGTCCTGGATTGCCACGACGGAGTACCGTCTCGCAAAGACAAACCTGTTTGTGCCACAAAGAGGTCAGTGAGGAGATACGTAAGCGAGCATTGACAACCTGGCAATTATTTGTTATGATTAGTTTTTATGTTAACACTTTCTCGAATTTTTTTCTTTGAGTTGCGACATAAATTTATAATTATTTATGTTTCAACGAAATGTATCAAACCAAACCCAAGGGCAAATCAGCCCAAAATGCAAAAAGGCGTGTCGCTAGCAATCCTTATCGAAGTAAGCCTTACAGAGGTAAAGATGAGAATTCTCAAAATTCCTCAAGTAATAGCAAGGAGGGTTCTAAAAAATCCTACTTTAAAAGTGCTCGACCAGCCTCATCAAGAGGTCCACAGCAAAACAGAACTCGTAATCGTTTTAGGGGGGCCTATATTAATCCCCAAATGTTTATCAATAAAGCCGCTACTCCAGTTGAAGTAGAGGAAAAAGTTCATGTCGTTAAGACATTTTTTACCAGCTTAGATTTAAACAAGCAGTTACAAGATGCAATTATCAAAAGAGGTTATAAACACCCAACTGACATCCAAGCTAAAACTATTCCTTTTATTTTGAAAGGGAAAGACGTGATTGGATTGGCTAATACTGGCACTGGAAAAACTGGAGCTTTCTTATTGCCTATGATTCATAAAATTATGGCCGACCCCAAGCAAAAACTCTTGGTCATGGTGCCTACTCGAGAATTAGCTATTCAAATTCAAGAAGAATTTGTGGCATTTACTCAAGGGCTAAATATTAAATCTGTTGTCGTGGTGGGAGGCGCCAATATTCGACCCCAAATCGAAAAACTCCGCTCCCAACACAGCATCGTAATCGGAACTCCAGGAAGAATTAAAGATTTGATCAATAGAAAAAATCTAAGATTGGAGCATTTCAACAATGTCGTTTTAGACGAAGCCGATAGAATGTTGGACATGGGATTTATTAATGATATGAAAACTATCCTTTCACTTCTAGCTAAACCTCGCCAGACTTTGCTTTTTTCTGCTACACTTTCCAAGGAGATTGAAGCCTTGGTAGCACAATTTCAAAGAGATCCTATTACAGTTTCGATTAAAACTAAAGAAATATCATCGCAAATTGATCAGGACATCGTGCGTGTCGGAAGAGATGAAGACAAAATCGAAATTCTAAAAAAACTTTTAGCCCAAACTGCTTTCCAAAAAATTCTTATTTTCACAAGAACAAAGCGAGGGGCTGAGAAATTATCCAAAGCATTGTTCAAAATAGGCTTCAAATCTGAATCCATTCATGGCGACAAATCTCATGGCCAAAGGCAGAAAGCTTTGCAATTATTCAAAAATGACCATATCGAAATTTTAGTCGCCACCGATGTGGCTGCCCGAGGATTAGACATTCCCAATGTAAGTCATGTCATCAACTTTGATGTTCCCGCTAGTTATGAAGATTATATCCACCGCATTGGCCGTACTGGCCGTGCTGGAAAAACCGGTATTGCCTTAACTTTTATTGAATAGGCTCTCCGAAAAAACCGAGCTGTTGCATTTTGCAACAGCTCGGTTTTTTAATATATTTAACTAAGGATATTACTTTTAAAATATTTTATTCTTTCCAAAATAACATCGCTAATTTTATTTCTTCATAAGAAATCTTTTCATTCAAACCCTCAAATATCGGCCTTAATCTAATCTGTCCATCCTGGGAAAAATCATCCGGATTTTTTTTATTTTTAATCTCTTTGGCTTTTCCCAAAACTAAACATAAAATTTCTGCTTTGGGTTTCAAGTGCTCAATATCCAATTCTGGAAGAAGTTTTTTTATTTCTTGCAAGTGGCTCAAGATAGTGCTCTCAGCCAATCCTCTTTCTTTAGCAATTTGCGCGATGGTTTTTTTATCCCGCAACATTTTTTTGGTGATTTCAATAGTGCCACCTCGGGGTTGCTCGGATTTGAAAGATTTTTTTTCATCTTTCGCCATTTTCTTGATTCCTTTTTTATTTTCTTCGATTTCTCTTTCTTCAATTGTTCCACCACATTTAACAATAAAATTCTGATGTGTTTCAATCAATTCTTTTTCATTTAAATTTCTAAACTCTATTGAATTTAACCGAGAAATTTCTTTCATTTCGCAGTCAATTTCCAAGACTAACTCATCAACTTTAAGAGCAATGTCATTTAACCCCATTAATCTCAAGCCTTGAATTGATTTGATTCGCGATAATGCCACGTACCCCTGTCCAATTTCAAAAGTTTTACTTAAATCAATCTCCGCCGCGTCCAAAGTCATCCCTTGAGATTTGTGGATAGTGAGAGCCCAGGCTAATCTTAAAGGAGTTTGCCTTACTCTCGCTTTAATATCACCTTTGTCATCCTCCAGCAACCATTCGTCTTTTTCCGCTACAATCTTCCTGCCCGAGAAAATTTCCACGATTGGATGATTGCCGACTTCAGTAAAGGACACTACTTTACCCAACGTTCCATTAATATATCCTTTTTCGTAATTATTTTTAATAAAAATAACTATCGCTTCTTTTTTGAGCTTTACTTCTTCAGCTACTAAAGAGCTCTTAAATATTTTTTCTATATTTTTTTTCGATCCTTTGGTGGTGGCAGAGAAAGTGATTGATTTGCCAGACAGATTTTCAAGTTCAATCTCGTTTATTTTATCCACGTCCGCATTATGTGTATAAAGTTTTGTTGGATTAAAATTATTGGCTAATTTTTTCTTATACCTAGAACGAAAGACATCCATCGAATCTTCACTTACTTCCCCCGAACGAATTTCTTCCAGAATATTTATCAACACTTCATCGTCTTGTCTAAATTTTTCTTCGAGATAACAAATTTTTAATCCCATGTTTTGCCAAAGATTGGTCTGCCAAACGAATTTTATTTCTTTCCTTTCTTTGGAAATAGGCGGCAATTGAAAGAAATCTCCTGACAAAATCACTTGCACGCCCCCAAATGGTTCATTTGATTTCTTGAAAGCTCTTAAAATTCTATCCATCGAAGAAAACAATTCTGGAGAAACCATGGAAATTTCATCCACAATCAATACTTTTAAATCCCTCAATCGTCCGCCCAAAAATCTTTGCCTTGTCAGCCAGTTGATATAGCCATCGTCAATGTATTCTTTGATTCCAATACTGAAAAAAGAATGGATTGTTTTTCCTCCAATATGCGAAGCGGCAATCCCCGTTGGCGCCACAATAGCGGGCTCAATTCTCCTTTCCTTCAAATATTTTATATATTTATTAATCACAAAAGTTTTGCCCGTTCCCGCTGAACCAGTTAAAAAAACATTTTCTCCCGAACATAAAATTTTTAGAGCGACATCTTGTTTCATTTTTTTATTTACCCCCCCATTAAATGATATAGATTACTATAATTTAACGGGGTAAACCTTTAAATTGCAGTATTCTGCACTATTTAACTGGGTTAAAATTATAAACCACAACCTGAGCTCAGTATAACATGAAAAGCACTATTTTTTTATTAGTGCTAAGAATTATTTAGAATAATGAATGACTGTCTATTTTTTGTCCTAATTTTAAAAAAATCAAAAAAAATGCCCACATCAGCAAAAAATATGTTTCTAAAATTGTTCTCTTTATTCCTGTTCAGTTAATATTTGACTTTACTTAGAAGAATCCTCATCTCCATCCAACAAATCTTTACTTTCATCAGAAGAAGAATTATTTTCTTGAGATTTTTCTGTGGTATTTTGATTCTCAGAAGTTAAATTTTCACCGCTAACACCTTCACTTTCCTGACTAAGTAATGGGGCCACTTCAATAATTTTTTTATTTGAAAGTCGGAATAGGATAGCTTGTCTAGCCTCAGCATAAATCAAGACCTTATCTCCATTTTCCGCTTTACGAAAAAAATCTTGATCCTTTAATTTTTCTTTATCTTGAACAGTAGCTAATGATGGAGTCCCCTCGGGCAATTCCATTAATTTTCCCAATTCAGAAATGACAAACTGAGTTTCTTCCTGAGAAACAACCTGGGGGTTATCTTTGATTTTTTTATATTGTTTAAAATAATAAGCTGATGTTCCAGCGAGACCCGCAATAATCAAAAAAATTAATATTTTAAAGATGTATTTCCTTTTATTTTTTGGTGCCGTGATATTCGTTACCACCTCAGAAGCCGTTTCTGATTTAATTCTTGCCATAATACTTTTATAAATTAAAAATTATTTTTAAATTTTATAGTCTAGATTAACTTTCTTCCTCAACCGGCTCAGTTGCCGGCGCCTCCAATTGTTCACTGACTGATTCTTCATCGGAAATAATAATAGGAGTTTCTTCGACGATTGTCTCCGACTCCGAGATAATTTCCGGGGTTATTGCAGGTGTTTCCAATGCAGTCTCTGAAGGAGTTTGACTGTTTTCTTCCTCTGCTAACCCGTTATCACTTTCCGTCGTTTTGACGTCTCTTACCGCCACCGCCGTCCAAGCAAATTTAATATCCTTGTCTTTCTCCGGATCAATTTCAATGACAAAACCTCTCGTCGATTCATCAGTTACGCGATACCAATCCAAATTGATACCAGTTCTAAGAGTAGTTGTGATAATCGGCGTAACAACATATTCTTTTTCAAATCTCACTTCAACTTTCGTTTCGCCTGATTTAATTATAGCATACCCGGCGCTGTCTTCATCAAACATAACCTTTCCGGAAAATTCGACGTCTTTCTTGAATGACGCGAGACCCTGAAACTCCACGTCTCCCTTAAACAATACCGCGCCGCTCACGGACAATTCTTTGAGTTTTGCCAAGCTCAACACTTCCAAATTTTTCACTTTGAAAGATGAAGACAGGTCAGCCATTTGCGAATCGAGATTTGCTATCTCATTTGTTAAATTAGCGATAGTTTCTCCAAATTTTACCAGTTGCGCATCAGCATCACTTAACTGCGTCGTCACGAATTCCAATCCTTCAATTCGGTTAGCTTTGATCGAATCTGCCACTATTATGCCTTTGAAAACCGTTTTGCCGTCTTCGGAAGAAACAATATTTTTGGTGCGCAGATCCAACGTGGTGATTTGGTCCACATTATCCAGAATTTGCGACTGTTGTTCTTGAATCGCTTTGACTAAATACGGAGCAAACTTGTCATAACTAATTCCATAACAATCATTGGCCGTTTCTGATCCAGGAATGCAGTTATCGGGATTTTTTGGAGTCACGACTACATCGCCAAGTCCTGCCGTTTCAACTTCTTGAGCAATAAAACCGATTTGTCGTTTTTTATCTTCTCCAGACTTCCAATAGAAAGACACAGGATTGAGGTTTAAAATCTTTTCTAATATTGAAGAATCCAAAGAAACAACATCTTTTTTCAATCTAGAATCTGAAGCTGATGTCCAAGACGTAGCACCTGGATCATTCAGATATACGCCTCCTGAACCGCCGTTTCTTAATAAAAAGTCTGTATTTGCTATGGCATACCACATTCTTCCATAATCGCTACCAGTGCCAAGTACAATTGGTTGATTATCATCCATTTTTAAACTACCGCCCCTTACTTGAAGAGCACTACCCGAAGCAATACTATTTGTGCCGATGCCGACGCGATCATTAACCGCATCTACATAGAGCGTATCACTGTCGAAATTCATATTACCTGTACCGGAATTGAAGACTAATCCAGTTGCGCCAGTTGTGTTACCAATAGTGATAGTTTTGGCCGTTGCATCAGTTCCAAGATTAATAGCGCCTGCTCCAGTGTTTAATGCAAAAGCTCCATTAGCGGTAGTAAAAGTTGACCCGCCAGTACCAGTATTAAAATTAAGGGCTGTTGCACCAGTGACATTTCCAATTGTTATAGTTTTTGCGGAAGATCCCGTACCTAAATTTATCGCCCCAGTTCCCGATGAGCCGATATTTATAGCACCACTGCCAGAACTAAGAGTAATGATTCCTGAACCGTTAGCAGTCAATGAAAGCGCGCCACTGGAGGCTGTGGTCATAGAAAGTGCCCCAAGAGAATCAATCGTGCTTCCCGAGGCAAAAGTCAAAGCATTAGTGGGGGCATCAGTCCCGATTCCTAATCTGTTACTCGCTGCGCTCCAGTATAGAGTGCCTAGATCTTCAGATACCACTCCGGAAGCACCCGCGAACAATAATGACCCTTGAGTCAAATCTGTCAAAGTCAAAGTCTTGCCAGTAGCGACGGTCGCATTGCCATTAAGTGAAATTGCGCCAGAGCCGGTGGAAAAAGTGCCGACCCCTGATTGGGCAAAATTTCCGGAAGTTTGGGCATATCCGGTGATTGCCGCAAGAGCTCCGGAACTTATAACTAATCCATTGACCGTGTTGGTTGAAGTTGGCGCAATGATTGCATTTCCAAAGGTCTGGGTTCCGCTCCAAGTGTTGGCGTTCGCCAAATTGAAAGCAAGTCCATTTACTCCAAGTGATAACGTGTTGCCATCTAAAAGTATGCCTAATGTTCCACCTTCAGTGCCGGTCAAAGTTAACCCTCCACTGCTTGTCGCGCCATTTATATAATTTCCTGTAGTATCTGCTCCTAATGCCACTGCGTCATCAGCTATTGTCAAGACTCCGGTGTTGCCCAAGGTTGCATCGCCGCTAACAATTGCGGCCACAGCTGTGTTTGTTCCGTCTCCGACAAAAATACTTCCCGAAGCAAGTGTCGTGGTCAACGCCGAAGACCAAGTTAATCCATCTGATGTGCCATTGACGACCAACATTTTTCCAGTGTTTCCCAGATAAGCCGGCACGTCCAAATCCGTTATACTATCCGATGAATCCAATTTTTCACTATCAAGTTCATTTATTGCATTCTGAACATTTGTGGCAACAATATTTCCCCCCGCTGTGTTAGTGATTTGACTTGCATTATAATCACCACTATTAGTAGTTACTGCACCCGTCCTTCCAAAAACTGACGCCACTGTTATTGAGTTGGTTAATTTTTCCCAAGAGGTACCATTACATATCGTCCAATCTCCAACAGCGTGACCGCTTCCAACAGTAGTAGCAACATAATAGTGACCTTTGATTCCAATTGCACAAGTGTCCGGAGTGGCACCAGAGGCATCCCATGTTCCCTGATAAATAAGCGATCCAGTAATTCCCGAGAGAAAATCGTTTCGGCTAATTTTACGTATACCTGAAGAAGAAGTATCATATAAAGCAAGATAATCGTCATTTGCAACAGCTGAAATCCCAGTAAGTCCATCTATATCCAAAGCTAAAGTTATATTAGCAGTTTCACTACCACTACCGGTAACCGTCAGTCCGCCACCGTTTGTAATTGTTGCAATGTAATTTCCAGCCGTGTCATTTCCCAAGGCTACCGCGTTAGCTGAAATGGCCAAGGCTCCGGTATTAGACAGCGTAGCATCTCCAAACATTGTTATACCTGTAGCCACTCCCGAAGCATTGCCAATAAAAATTTTCCCATCAGCTAAGGCTGAATTTAATGTATTGATCCATTCAACACCATTTTCTGAACTGTTTACTGTTAAAGTTTTATTTGAGTTCCCACCGTAAGAAGGTATTCCTACATCCGTCAACACGGCACCAGTTTTATTAAGTTTCGTCCACGCAATTGCCGCAGTTGTTGAAATATCAGCATTGGCAAGAGATCCGTCGGTAATTTCAGTTGAGCCAATAGCATTAACTTTTAATCCACTTGCGCTCACCGCTAAAGTTGAACCATTTAGTAAAACGGAAAATTCATTTCCAGAAAGATTAAGACCATTGCCAGCGACATATACTGTTGTTCCCCCCATATCATTTCCGCATTCCCAACTGCCAGAAGTCGTATTATATTTTGGAATTTGATTATCGATACAAGAATTCGACGCCCAATCAGAAAATGCGATTGTTCCGTCAGTAATTTCCGCCGAATCAATAGAGGATCCAAATATAGAACTAGCATCCGCTCCGTCTTCTCCATCTGTACCATCTTCTCCATCCTCTCCATCTTTGCCATCAGAACCAACTGATCCTTGCGAACCCTGGATACCTTGCGAACCGCGCTCACCTTGGGTACCTGCCTGCCCAGTCGCACCTTGTGCACCGCCAGATCCAGTTATCCCAGCAGTACCAGCTTGTCCGTCTACTCCGTTAGCTCCTGACTGCCCAGCTAAACCTATCGAACCTATTATCCCTTGCTCGCCACCAATACCCTGTGCGCCAGTTATTCCAGATTGTCCTTGCTGGCCCGCTAATCCATTTTGACCATCAACACCAACTGACCCAGCCCCTCCTGCCTGACCCTGCTGTCCATCTGCGCCACCTTGCCCTTGCTGACCATTTTCTCCTAGAAAGTTTTTTTCCGCCACTACAACAATTTCTCCTTCTCCCCTAATAAACTCTAGGGCTCGTTTTTCTATTTCGCCATTCGCCTGCCCGTCAGAAGAAGTGTGTTGTCCAACTTCCTGACGAATACATTTATCACTCCACCAGGAACTGATAGAGCACCAAAAACTTCTTGAGAGAGATTGGTTTCCCTCTCCTGCTGCGCTAACGCCCGTTGAAGAAAGTACCAAAATTCCCAAACAGATAAAAAACATACCTACCCATTTACCTGCGTATTTCTTTGCACTAAATATTTTGTTTTTCATTTTTTTATTAATATTTGAAATGATTTAATCTTTCTTAACGTTAATCAGCATTCCAGTTTCTGGACGATAGAGCGCTGTTAAATATTCATTTGTTTCTTGGTTTTCGAAATAATAAACCCTGTCATTTTCTTCGGCCGATACAAAAAAATCTTTATTGGCTTTTATATCGCTGACATCCTTGATATCCACGATGGCATAAGGCAAATTTTCGACATTATAATTCTTCGATTTCAAAAGTGTTACCACATTTTCCTTGTCTGTTTCAATTTGATTTTTCACAGCAGACGCCTTACTCAGATAAAAAAGATAATTAAAAAAAATAAGGCCGATCAAAAAGATCGCACCAACTAATATTTTTTTCTTGACAATACTTGCTGAAGTTTTTTCAGATTCTTCATTCATATTTTTTTTATTTTTGTATTATTTTTAGAAGTTAGTCTAAGCTGTTTAATTATATTATCATATTTATTTTATATTTTGTCAAATATAGGGTTATGCCCATAAATAATGGTACCCTAGCAATAAGTTTTCGGGATTAAAAAATAAAGAATACCCCTCTGGATATTTTCGCAATTAAATCTCTACATTTTTAACTAAATTGTTTCACATCACTTCGTCATATTTCATAGGGTAAGCTTATTTTTTACAAATATTTTTCAATGTTTAATTTATGCTCTTCATAAGTTTTGGCGCAATGGATTTGTCTGTTTCCGTCATGCAAATAAAACAAACATTCGGTTTCTTCAGGATGCAAAACTGCCTGAATCGCGTCTAAACCTGGATTAGCGATGGGGTGTGGTGGTAAGCCTTTATATTTATAAGTGTTATAAGGCGAATCAATATTAATTATGTCCTCTGATTTTATCGGCGCCCACCAGCCGTTTTCGGCTTTTCCTCGGGCATACTGAATTGTAGCATCGATTTCCAAATTCATTCCTTGGTTTAGACGGTTCCACATAATTCCTGCAATCAAAGGCATGTCCGATTTACCGCCTGCTTCTCTTTGAATAATTGAAGCTAATTTTAACCCAGTAGTCCACAGAATATTTTGATTAGCAAATTGTCCGATATAAGGAGCAAACTGCTCATCAAAACGCCGAGTCATCCTCTTGGCAATATCCAATCCACTTTCATTTACTGGGATAAGATAAGTATCAGGAAAATATGTCCCTTCCAGATAATCCGCATTCATTTTGGTGTAAACTGTATTCCATTTTTCTAATTCTTCGTTATTCCAGCCTAAAGTTTCCGCTAAAATTTCGCCAATTTGCTCTTTCCGATAACCCTCGGGAATAGTCACCCATTTCATGTCAGTAGCAGAGTAAATTTTTCGCGCCACTTTCCAAACATTCATATTTTTAGATATTCGATATCCGCCCGCCTCTACTTCCTTGTCTTTACTCTTAACATCTAAAATAAACTTAAAAACTTTTTTATTTCGGATAAATCCCTGACTTTTTAATTTATCCAACGTCTGCTCTTTTGTCTGTCTTTTATTCACGATAAACACATCCTCCGTCACATCTCTTTGCGGCGCACTAAAAAATAAATACCAAGCTACTCCCAAACTCGCCGCTATAAAAATAATAAATATTCCAATAGCTATAATGATTTTATTCTTTCTGGTCATATCTTTTATACAAAAAATTAAGTATTTCCCCTCTCCCCCTCTCTGAGGGGGAGATGCCGATAGGCAGAGGGGGTGCATAAAAACATCTTTAAAATAATTTAAAAACTACTAATCAAATATATCTCAATTCTAACACTCTACGCCCCCAAAATCCAGAAAAAAATAATGTAACTATTCAGCCTTCTCCAAAACCAATCTTTCCTGCCGTCTCTGCGAGTAATTTCTGTACTCGGAAATTGCGTGGCAGTCTAAGTTTTAATGTAGAAATCCTGGATTGCCACGTCGGAGTACCGACTCGCAAAGACAAACCCTGTTTTATCTTTAGAGAAAACTGAATAATTACAAAAATATGTAAAAAAATTATAAAATTTACTTGACTTTTGCCGTTAAAATCTATATCCTTTTATCACCTAGCTCATTTGTTTATTTACCCACTTTTACAAAGGAGGTTCATCTAATGCAGCAAATCACTTGTAAAAAAACCATGTATTGGCGACAGGTTCCGCACTATTCTGGCTCTCTTACTGAAAGAAGTGAGCCTGATCCAGAACTCGTCGAAAGAGAGCAAATTACGGAAGTATTCACGGCTGGAAAAAAATATCCCATCACTATCCAAGTAGGTGGAGGTGCTTGTGGCGACGTGGATATTGCAATCAGTGCGCAAGGCAACGACGGCAAGAATTATACGATACTAGCAGTTCATGATGCTCTTCTCTCAAATCGAAATGTCTCAAATAAATTTGTTTACAATTAAACATCTGCTCAACGAGAAATTCCCTATGGCCCCGAAAAAAAATCGGGGCTTTATTATTTTATAAAAATTTCAATTAAATTCTCTCCCCCAAACAACTCTTCCAACTCAGCTGTTAATTTTGTTTTATCCATAAATTTTGTTTATATCAAAATAACTTTTTCATCTTCAATAAAAACTGCCTGCTTATCAGTTAGAGCGATTACGGATTCCTCTTTTCTTTTTTCTTTAAACTCCTGTACATTTTTTTCTTCTTCAGCGCTATAGTGCGGAGTTATAATATACGAAATTAATCCCAATCCTGTTAAATCAATAAGATCTACGTCGTTTATATCTGCGTTACCAATTCCTGCCGCCTCAATATCTGGTCCAGCAATAATTGAACCGGCACTTACTCCGATATAAAATTTGCCACCCTTTACTGCTGAAATTAAAACTTTATCCAAACCAGTCTTTCTCATCCTATCCAAAATATAAAAAGTATTTCCCCCGCAAACATAATAAACATCATATTCCATCAAACTAGAAAGATCTTTTTCTTCGGAAATATTTATTTCATCATGCTTGAGTCCTATTTCCCCCAGTTCTTTACGATAATAATCCATCCACTGCCAGTCACTCTCATCTCTAATGGTGTGAATCAAGCAGACTTTTTTATCTTTTAATGTATCAAATTGAGAAATAAAAAAATCTACAATTTTTCTGCTAGTCATCCCATCAGAAGTAAGTAATAGTTTCATAAAATTATTTTTAAATATTAACCTTTTCATATCTTTATTTTATCACTCTGTGCCTCCAAAATCCAGCACAAAAAAATAAACGGCAGCTTCGCATTGTTGCGATTCTGCCGTCTCAGCCAAATAAAATTATTAGGGGATTATTCCTAGCATGGTAAAGGAAGATAAACTCCTGACCATTTTCTCTGGCCATGGCTCTTTTTGGTAATTTTAACCAAGGTTTCTATTTTCTCTATCTCTACTCCACTTTCTCTAGCATTTGAATGAAGAAATTTTTCCACTGTCGGAGCTTCAATGGTGGGAGTGAAACTGAATTCAACTTCTCTGACACTTCCTCCTTTTAGGATAACCTTGGCGTTATAAACACCTTCAGCGTGCTTCGACTTCTTATCTTTTGGCTTCCAAGTTCCAATAAACTTAGAACCATCTAGGAAATCAACAGCAAACTCCGTCGTCTTACCTGCTAGTAGTTCACGAAATTTATCTATTGCCTCCTGTATCCAAAGATCTTCCTCCTGCAATAATCTTGGTTTATAACCTCCACCTTTTTCCCAATAGGTGCCGTCATGCCAATAAACAATTTTCCTCTCTTCTTTTCTTCCTCCAGAACAGCAACTTTTTTCTAAAAAAGTACGCACCCCCATACAGCGCTTCACGGTGGGAATTTTTTCAAGAAAATCCCAAACAATATATTTAGCACCAAATCTAAATTCGGGATCATCTTGGATTAAATCCAAAAAAACATAATCCCCTTGGAGCAATTGATTGCCTTTGGCATAAAACCAAGGAGTTAAAATTCCGCATTCCACTTTTCGCAAAAAACCTTTTTGCTTAAGAATATGTTCATGATCATATGAACTTACATAATGCCTCCACGCTTTTTTTGCATTCTCTATTGTATCAAATTCAAAAAAACAAGTTTTATCGTGAGGAACGTACTGATAAACCACTGTTCCACAACGACCATCTGGAGGATTTTTTATTTCCAGAACTTCGATGTAACTATTGCTCCCTCCCGCATACTCATGCTGAACAATGTCATATCGAGTATGTTTTTGAAAAATATCATTTTTAACTACACCCGTTATCGGCAAACTAAGAAAGTTTACCTCTTCGATAGCTTCTGCTATGCGATCAATATCATCGGGGTGAGCAGCAAATTGAATAATTTGGCCTGAAGCTGTTACAACTTCTCTGGAAATAAAAAGATTCAAACATTCCTTCTTGCGATTATTTTTCATGATTTCTCCTTCGCTTGAATTTTATTTAAGAATTATATTTTTTAGAGAAAAATTAAACATGACAAAGAGCTTTTTTGCGTTTTCACTAGTTTACAATTTTAACATTCAGTACCCGAAAAAGCAAGTTTATAGAGTTAACGAGTAAAACCTAGAATAAAAATTCCCGCTATTGCCAGCCCGGCTGACAGGAGTTTTCTGGTTGTCCCCTTGGTCTGTTTCAAAACAAAGAACTCAAATAAAATAATAAGAAATATTTGAGAATTATTAATAGCATCAATGCGCCCCACTTCTCCTCCAAAAGTATAGGCAGTGAAAGTAAAAAAATTATACAAGAAATACCCAATTGCCGAAATCATAATCGGCTTATAAGCAGAAAAATCTTTTCCCCTGATTGAATTTATAATTTTATTTCTTCCCATTATGAAACCCCAAACAGCTATCATTAGAAATGACCAAAAAATATAAATTAGTGGGTGAATATTTGATACAATACTTTTATCTAATACATAGAGTATTCCAAAAATAATTCCAGCCACCAGTCCACAGAAATGATTTTTCTCCAAAAGAATGTTTTTATAATTTACTGCGATAATAGCCGATAAAACTAAGCCGATTCCGATAAATTTCAAATAATTAACTGACTCGGAAAAAAATATAATCCCAAAAAAAGTAGAGACTACCGCAGACAAAGAGACGAAAATTGTTGAAATACTAATATTTTTTACCTTAAAGCTTTTTAAATAAAGAATCATCACCAAAGATCCCAAAAAACTAACCAACAAAATCTTTGGGAAAATTGCTATGTTGAAAATAGAAAAAAATTGGTCAGATAAATCAAATATAAAAATAAAAGGTATGGTAAGAATTGATTGAAAAAGAAAAGTAAAAACAGCGCTAGCTCTAGCGCTAAAAGGGTTTTTTGAATTTAATAAATGTTGTTGTGTCAGCTCCGCTACAGCTAGCGCAAAAACTGAAAGAATACTAAAAATAAACCAAGTCATTTGTTTGTTTAACGCTAAAATATTATACTTTAATTCTACCATCCCACACTCCCAAAATCCATACAAACAAAAAAACCGCTAAATTAATTAGCAGTTTTTTGTTTGATAAAGCTTAACCAACTAAGCTTTTATAGTTTCTGGCCCAGTATTGAATTTGTGAGGCATACCATTCATACTGGCTTGAAGTTGATCCGGAGAGATACATCTTCGAAGCATTTCTTTCCGCCCACACATCGTGTTCGACTACGCCAGGAACGTCAGCTACTTTGAGCGCCATTGCTAGCACCCCATGGCGCACGTTCCAAGGATCAGGATTATCTGTCCCGACAATCTCTGAAATTTCATCTTTGTATTCCATCCAGGTATCGGGCATGAATTGTGGAATACCCATTGCTCCACCAGTTCCTGCATAAGGAGGGTTACAAGAAACTTTTAATTTCTCATAATCATATCCCAAGTTATCCGCGATATCCTGGATAATTTCTTTTCGTTCTTGAAAAGTTTCCCAAGCCTGTTCGCTCAAAAACCCTCTTTGATGAGAATTTTGCGCACCCTCCACCACCTCTTGGAAAGTACATTGTCCGGTATTTTTTCCCAAGTTAGATTCAACCACCAGCATCCCCATTAAAAAGTCTTTGCGTACCCCGGTTATCCGGCTGGCAAATTCCACTTGTTTCTCAACTTCTTTTGGATCAGGATTATTATTGGGAATCTTTTTCCCTTCTGCTATTATTAATCCTCGTTTTTCTACTATTTGATCAATTTTATTATCATCGGAATCCTTGGCCTGAATCGAAGCGATCGGCACAAGACCCAGCAAAATAATCACATACATTAAATTAATTAAACGTCTACTTATTTTTTGTCTACAAATATGTTTACTTTTAATAATTAGCTTGCCCTCTCAATTTACCCCATCTCAAGCTGAGACAAGGCACCTAGGGCTATTAAATTTCTATTCAATTGTACTATGCCAATAAAAAAATTCCTTATGGGAATTATATCTTTATGGTGCTGTCTATTATACCCTTTTTACCAAATCTCGTCAAGTTTTTTTGCTCTACAGTTAAACTTTACATTTATTAAGATAGTTGTGAAAATTTTTAAGATCTCCAACCTAAGGACATGGTCATCAATCAAAAGCCATCCGTCATCAAAGTTAAAATGTACTTCGATGACTGATTGCGGATGACAAATGGCTTTTGACTTGATTGTTTTTATGGTTTAATGCTAAATTGTTTTAATGTTATTTTGTTATTATGTTAACGTACTAAAGTGCATTAAGTTCTTCTAATATCACTTTTCTATCATTCCAGAGAATTTTTTTATCACCCACCACCATTGATTCCTCGGCGCCCATCCCTGTTACCGCAATGATATCATCAGCTTGCGCAATATTTAAAGCAAAACGAATTGCCTCTCGCCTATCCATAATCCTCCAACAATTAACTCCTTCTTTTTTCTTATTAGAAATTTTGTCATTTCCGACAACCCCTTTAAACACTTCATTTATAATATTCTCAGGATTTTCCCTATACGGTTCATCATTAGTCACGATAACAAAATCCGCATATCGTGCCACAATCTCACCAATGATAGGCCTCTTGCCACGATCTCGCTCTCCGCAAGCGCCAAAAACTGCAATAATTCTAGCTTCGGGTTTTTTAATTTTTGCCAGTAAAGAATACAATTTTTTCAAAGCTTCAGGCGTCAATGCAAAATCCACTAAAATATTTAGCCCTTTTTCATTGGGTACATATTCCATCCTGCCAGGGACACCTTTGATTTTTTCGATAGCCTTAGCGCAAGTCTCCAAACTAATTCCTTCCGAAATTCCCACACTGATTGCCGCTAAAGCGTTTTCGATATTAAAATCTCCTACCAGATTTAAAGTGAATTTTGAACCTTGCCTGCCGGCAGGCAGGTTTTGAATTTTGAATTTTGAATAGTTTATTCCAAGTTCAATGTCTTCGGCAATAACAGGAGTTAGTTTGCAACTTGTAGTTTGTAGTTTGTAGTTTTCATTCTTTAAACTATAACCAAAAATTTCTCTAGCCTTACAGTCTAGATATTCTTCCGGTTTCTCCATATCTAAGTTTACAATCGCCGTTTCCACTTTATCAAAAAGCTTTCTTTTGGCTTGGCGGTATTTTTTCATGGTCTTGTGATAGTCTAAATGTTCGCGCGTTACATTGGTAATTACGGCTGTTTTATAATTAATCCCCCATACGCGATGTTGATCTAATGAATGTGAGGAAGTTTCTAAAACTAAATATTCACAGTTAGCATCCACCGCTTGCCTAATAAATTTTTGCACTGCAAAAGCTGACAATGTGGTAAAATGTGAAAGATTGGTCCATTCTTTTTCGTTAAGTTTAAAATTAATCGTCGAAGCCATGGCTACTTTTCTCGCCCCGAGTCCAGAGTTAGGATTTTCGGGGCTGTCTGCCTCTTCTAAAATTTTAGTTATTATTTGAACTGTGGTAGTTTTTCCATCCGTGCCGGTTACTCCGATAACTTTTATTTTCCTGCTTGGAAAACCAAACCAAATATTGGCCAAGATAGCTTGAAACAAATGATAAATATTTTTTAAACTTTGAGGTATTAATTTCTTCATAATATAGTCTTCTCCCCCTCCCTCTTGCCTGCCCCGTCAGATATTTTTCTGACTGGGGTACCCAAGGGGGAGGTGCCTGAAAGGCGGAGGGGGTTTCTTTTAGCACGTTAGCATATTAATGATAAAATAAAGGACTCCCTGTGTCATCTCGAGCGCAACGACAGTGGAGTCGAGAGATCTAACAAATTTTATATAAAACTAAGATTTCTCCACTTCTATATTTTTGAGTACAAAAATATATCCGGTCGAAATGACATGCTAAATTTTAAAAACTTCCCCTTTATTCTATCCCACTTTAAAAATATTTCCAAGGAAATTTTAAAGGGCGGGAAATGACTGCTGTCATCTCCCGCCCCGTTCTCAATATCGCTTTCGGCCTCCATGCTGAGAGCGATCAAACTCCTTATGATACATTTTCTCGTAATAACCAACCAGATCTGGAAGGCTATAAGGAGGGTCAAATATCTCCCTCTTTGCATCCCGCTTGGCTTTCTCTCTAACCGAAAGTTTGCATTCCGACATAAAAACATCGTAATACACCTGCTCCAGCTCCCGAGACAATCCAGTTGGTAAATCGTAACGAAGTTCACGAGCATCCTGCCTTGCTTTCATTTCAAGTTTCTCAGCTCGTTGAGCAAATTCTCCATACTCCGGATTCTTTGCTCGGTAATCCGTCACCCCCTGCTCGTATTCTCTGTGGCGATACTCATTAAAATCTCGCCGATTGGAATATTTTTCGAAGCTTTCATATGCCCTCTCGTATTCCTCGTGATACTTTCCGGGAACACCTTCATATGACATACGTCCAGCTCTGGCATGCTTCTCTGCCAAATCTATGGCAAGCTGATATTCTTGATCATCCTTTAACCGGCGTGCATCTATTTTTTCATCACGCCTTCCTTTGTTATAGTCAGGCCCTCCTGTCCCGCCAAAAAGTTTGATAACGGTTGTGTCGGTATTTCTTCCGTGATAACCATTTTCATCATACACTTCCGCCCCTACTCCAACACCATTGAAGGAAACAGAGCCCTTAATTCCATCATTGGGAATGTGGGTTTTTTTAACCTGAAGACCCCCAGTACCATTTTTTTGAGAAGAATCAATCTTCTCCTGCTCGGCTTTATATTCAGTCCAAGACTTCTCCGGCAACATTCCCGCACAACCATACAAAAATGACATGGATAGAAACAAACCAATCAGCGCTATTATGTTTTTTACCATATTGAGGCCCTCCTTGAGCCTGTTTTCATTGAAAAATTTCGTATAATCCCCAAATCTATTAAGATTTTGGAGATATTTGTCAAATTTACTATTTCATATCAGTATACCATATTTGACATTAAATGTCAAATTTTGCACGGGTAACTCTTCACTGACCCCCCCCCTTCTCATATCTTTTTTTACCCGTCTCTGCGAGTAATTTTTGTACTCAAAAATTGCGTGGCAGTCTATAGAATATAATATACAATTCAATCTGGGTCCTGGATTGCCACGACGGAGTACCGTCTCGCAAAGACAAACCTGTTTGTGCCGTAAAGGGGTCAGTGAGGAATTACTTTGCACGGCGTAGTCTGCTGTTTTAGCTTTATCCATAGTTTCATAATAAAAACAGGGTAGCCAAAATTTTTTGACTCCCTGTCTCACTTGCATCAAAGAAATTTCTTTATATTATTATTTTACCCGAGGTGTAGCACCTACACCTCGGGTATTATTTGAGCAAACCCCAATCAACACCTGGAAGCATTACCACTAGAATTTCTAGCACCTCTTTCCGTTTCAAATTTCAAGCACACATATGCGCATGTATCCACTGAATTTTGAATCGTTTTAGAGCTTATATGCCCCCATTGAACCTCTGTGCCCGTATCATCGAAAAGAACCACCCATTTTTCATCATCTTTTTTTTCCATAACACCATCTCCTTTTACATTATACCCTCGCATATAATTTCTTCTCACTCGTCATTTTTAATCATTGCATCAAATGCTTCTTGTGCGCTAAGCGCAGATTCACACTCGAAAACCAGCCTTCTTGGATATTGCCCCCTATTCTCAAAAATAACCATATCATCCTTGTGACCTATTATCTCGCCCCAACAGAATGGCTGATTATTAGCGTTAAAAAGAACTCCCCACTCTCCATCACCTTTAACAATAGCGATATTATTCATTGTTTTTCCTCCTCTTATTTTAACAACAAAAAAAATCGCCCATTTTTTTAGGCGACCAGCTTCTTTGTCTATCAATTTTTATCCAAACAATTAGAAACAAGCTCGCCCTAAGCGATTATTATTGTTATTATTTGGATTTGATTGATAAATTCTCTTCATACTTTGATTATATATCTTTTGGATTTTATGTCAAACAAAAATTATCATATTCTTTTTTCCACTGAATATTTCCTTTCTTGAATTCTATTTTTAACTTTCTTTTAACTATTTTCAATGTCTCCAACAATTCAGGAAATTCTCCCACGGCTTTATCAGCATAATTAGCGATAAACTCTGGTTTATCATAAATTTTGTATCCACTTTCGGCAAGTTGAGTCAAAGTTTCAATTTTATCCAGAGCTTTCACAAATTTCGCTTCCCTGGTTTTATTTTCGTTATATTCATTTTGCAAAGCAGTGATTTCTTTTCCTACTAACGCGGGAAGAGTCTGTTGAATTTTCTCAACTGCCCTAGCTTCTTGAATTTCTTTTTCTTCTTTAGAAATTTTTCCCTCGGCGATTAAGATCGCGTCAATATCTCCGGTCAAAGCTTCGGCCAGATCATGTACCAAAGCAATTTTAACCGCTCTACTAACATCAATTTCCAGCTTTAACTCATCAGCTAGCATGAATATCATTAAAGCTAATCGCCAAGAATGTTCAGCCGTTGATTCCTGTCGGCCCGAGGTTGTTTTATTATAGCGCAAAGTTGATTTTAATTTTTCTGCTACCTCTAAAAAATCAAAAATCTTTTCTAAATTTTCTAAATTATTTCCATTCATAAAGTTTCAACTCTATCTTAATTTTTTTAATATTTTACAATTGTTTCAAGTGTATCTTAAAATTTTACGTTTATCAACAATTATATTTTTCATGTATTTTCCGATAAAATCAGCCCCGATATCTTTAAATTAGCGACTCTTACTAAATATATTCCAGCACATCGCTTGATTTTTTAATGGTATTTTTAACCATCTTTCCATACCGATCTTTTTTTAAATATTCTGATTCTATAATTAACGCATCTACGCCGACATCTTTTGCTGGTTTGTAATCCCAACGATAACTATCCCCAACCATCAGAGCCCTGCTTTTCGGTATTTTTCTTTTTTTTAATATTTTAAGAATAAATTCTCCTTTCGAAGATTGAATTTCTCGTGTCGCATGTATTTCATCAAACAATTTCACAAGTTTAAAATGTGCCACCTTATGATTGATGACAACGTCAGCTTCCTTGGGCGGATGAGGATGGGTTGAAAGTAAGATAACAGTCACTCCCAGTTTCTTTAACTTTTTTAGAGTAACCAGTGCTGTCGGAATCATCATTAAATGCTCACAATAGTTGTCTTTACTATCCTCATGCGCATATATCCAATGTGGTTTCTCTGTGTACTTCGTTTTTTTTGGATACCACAAAGTCCCGTCACCATCCAAAAATATTATCTTTTTTTCATTTGCAATCATATTTTTTGATTCAATAAAATTTTACCATAATATGTTTGGCTCAAATCATCGTCCGGCAGTTCATCTTCCGTTAGTCTTGTAATCATTTCCGCATTAAAATTAGCTGACCAATTTTCAGAGACCATTGATACAACCTCTTTGATAACTATTATGTTTAATTTGCGCAACAGTTGTAGATCAGCAAAAATTTCCGGGAATCTCAATTTTAAAATTGGCAGCAAGTGATGAAAATTTTTCCCTTTAAACTTAGAAAAGTCCTTTGTCCCTTCGACATATTGTTGAGGGTTATCAATAAAACCGAGCAATGAATTGAGCGCCCTTACTTTTGGGGCTTTTAGTGAAGAATCAAAATCAATTAGCGCAGTTAGTTTTGTCCCAACATGCAAAATATTTCCCATGTGCGTATCCGTATGAACGAATACAGATTCACCACTATCAAAAATGGAAACGTGTTTTTTAAAATAGACTTCTATTTTATCTAGATTCTCAGGTGCACATAATTTTTCCTCTCTAATTTTAGCAATATGGTCATCAAATTCTTTGGTTATAAATTCTGCATATGTGGGATAGGATTCTATGTCGTCAAGCGTGACCCGGCCAAAATTGGAAAATTTGATTTCAAAAAGATTATCTATAACATCCAAAGCTTGTTGAAAAATAATTTCTCTATCTTTTTCACTCATTTCTAGAATATCGTCCAAAAGCATATGGCCGTTTGCCCTCTCCATTACCAAAGCTTCAAATGGGGTTTTTTCAAAATTGTCATAGGCCAACACATTCACTACCAGTGAATGCTCGCCAAGGCGGTCGGAGACAATTTTGTTTGCCCAATAATCAGGATGTCCTTTCTCTTGATTTAACTTTATAACTAAATCATCGGTTATATAGGTCGCATTGACATTGCCAGCGCCAGCTTCGACAATTTCATTAATAGACGGCAATTTTGATATATTAAGCATTTTTAAAACCTCTAAGACTTGCTCTCGAGAAAATTTCGATACCCGCTTTTTATATTGTCGGGCTATCTCATTTTGATACTCCTCCGAGTCAACATATCTCTGAGTTACATTGTCTTCTTTTTTGTCTGGCATGTTTTTCATAATTGATTTTTAATTTTTATATCAGCTCCAAAATGTTTTTGTATTTACTAATCCTAAAATCATAGTTTTCTTTTTCGTTTTGTTCCAATTTTGATCCCATAGTGTCAACCATAGCCAGTAACATCGTTTCATTATAGATATTTGGCATTTTAATTTTAAAGTCATTAAGCGCTTGCTCACAATCTTCTCGACTTCCTAAAATTTTATGGGGTTGACCATGATTTTCGATTATCGAAATAATAAATTTTTTTTCATCATCACTAAGTTCAAATCTTTTTAGAATGTTTTTGGCTTTTATAGCACCTTTTTCTTCATGATTAGGAAATGAGTTAGTTTTGTCATTAGCAATTAACATTGTTTCATTTTTGGAAATATCATGTAGCAGAATTGCTATTCTAAGCAAAGATTTTTTTGAGTTGTTATTTATTTTCACATCTAACCAATCTATTTGATTAGTGCTAATAATTTTTTCATACTCACTTAAAACGGATATGGTATGCTCAAAAGTTGTTTCGTGATGCCATCGATTATTTTCAAAAGTATTTTTCAACTCGTAAAGCTCGGGTATTTCATTTTGAAATTCTCCGCCTATTATTTTATCAATCGATATGTCAGCAATATTTATCATAGTGTTTATAAAAAATAGTAATTTGTCTCTGTGACCTCGAATAGCTGAAAAACTTTTATTGATTATCTTCGAGGTATTAATGCTTGATTTTGCGAATTAATATAAATCCCATTTACTTGCGTTTTTCGAGAAACCAACTATAACCTCTAAGTTTTTTGGGATAAACTCTGGCTCGAGTAAAAATGCGGTAAGACGAAGATGCCCTTCCAAAACGACAACAGATGAATCTTTATCACTTGCTAGAAAAATTAGGCGTGGGAACTTAACCCCATTTTTAATAGCCTCAGCAACCGATAAAAATCTTTCGTTACTTTGATTGAAAATTTCTTTGCCAGCCTGAATATTTTTTACTGCATCAATTGCTAGGCGAGAGCCATCAGTTAACTCTTTCCAATAATCATATGCGATATATTTTGCTTGTTTTAATTCTTCAGGAGTTAAGAGGGCTATGTGCCATTGAACGTCATTGGGGAAATTTTCAAATAGTTCTTGGTTTCTGCCATAACCTCTATATTCACCGAGTAAAGTTTTGCGGAATATATTGTCATCTTTATTTTTTAAATTAGGTTCGGTTATCAGTTTATGGTCAGCGCTGTATTTATCAAGCAGACTTTTCAAACGACTATTAAAGCGTTCCGAAGAATATTCAGCTTTCAAAAACTCGGCAATCATTTCGTTCTCACTTATTTTTCCTGTTAAATTCATAATATTTTTATCAATCCATGCTTTTTTGTATTAACACCCAATATACTCAGCAAATCAGGCTTTCTTAAGTGCAAATATTTTTCTGCTAGTAAACGCCCATATTGCAAAAACCAACAAAAAAATACTTGTTGATATATAAATTGTCTGCAGATTCCAAATCTTACTGATTATTCCAAAGATTGGGGTTAAGAAAACACCAAAAAGATTAATCAGCAAGGCGCTTACAGAAGTTACTGTTGCCCTGCCGACTGACTTAACATTATGCTGTATTTTACTATCAATCAATACGCTAAGTGGCGAGGTAATAAAATATGCTAGTAGCAAAACGCCAATCATTGGAATGCTTGGTTTAAGCCCAACAAAGAAAAGCAAAATCACTGCAACAAGCGGAAAGACATAAAATATCCAAATGGCTTTTTTGAATTTATGAGCATAGTAAGAGCCAATAGAATTTAGCACCGACCAAAAGAAGCCAACTAGGCCAAAAGCGTAAATCGGCAAGCCGGAAAGTTGATAATATAATTGATCAAATTCCTCAATATTTCCGAAAATTGAGATCCCGAAAGAGTAAAGCAAGAAAATTAGCAGAACTTTATTACTTTTTACTTCTCGATAAGCAAGTTTTATATAATCGAGGTAATGAACTTCCTCAGTAGATTTTGTTTTTGGCGTTTCTCTGATAAGCAGGGCAAAAAACGCAGATAATAAAAGCGGGATGACTGAAAAAATTAACGCCCAGTCTAAGTTATAGTGAGCTATAAACCCACCAGTGACCGTGGAAATAGCTAAGGCAATATGCTTGTAGAATTTTTTCTGCCCCAGCACTTTTTCATATTCATCTTTTTTCTTAAATGCTACGAGTTCATCGTAAAGCAAAGCTTCTGTTGTGCCTGAAACGAGAGAACTGCCGATGGCCCAAAAGAGGAATCCAAGACCATACAGATAAAAGTTGCCGTCTGCTAAAAACCAAACAACAAAACAAACAGATTTTATTGCTGGAGCAATTACGAGCATTTTTTTGCGACTCCAATAATCTGCAAGCGCCCCCGAAGGAACTTCGAGTAACATTGCCGCCAATGCCCACCAAGCAAGTAGCATTGAGATTTCAAAAACAGAAAGCCCGCGAATGTTAAAAAGTACATTATAAATAGCATACGCAAAAACAAAATCGTACAATGACGAGCTTAATAAATAATTACGAATAAATGATTTATATTTTTGCATCTCCATGTTGATTAAATATTTTCCCGATTTAATGTTCTTGATTTGCCCAATATTCATTCTCCAACTTTATAATTCCCTTTCCATTCATCAAACTCTTGATCTATTTTTTGCAAAAACATTATTTTTATTTTAGAAATAATAAAGTTTTGATATTTATTCTTTTAATTTGCCTTAAAAAAAATCTATTTAAGTGCCCTCCTGCATATAATCACTAACAATCATTATTATTTTTTGAACATTTTTATTGCAAGATTTAAAATCGATTTTATCTAAAATATCATTGCCATATTTTCTAATTAAATCACTAATGAGAGCATGAACAAACGATTGAGTTGCGGCATCAATGTTACTGAAATCCAACACAACCCTCTTGCCACTTTCTATGGCAGGTATGATTTCTTTGATTCTTATATCTCTAGCGATATCTTTATTTTCGGCGAAAGAGCCGACTCTTTCGAATAATTTAATATTTTTCATACAAATTTAGGTTTTTTATATCTAGCTTTTCTTCTTTCTTTTACTGTTTTAGAATACACACCTCTAATTAAATCTAATAACTCTGAAAATTCTTTTGTTTCATCAAGAGAAATATCAACCCCCACAACTGTACCATCCCAAATCGGAAGCTTTTCTGATTTGGAATGTTTATCCCGAAATGGATCAGCAAACAATTTATCAGAACCACTCTTTAATAATTTGTATAAAGCATCACCACTGTAAATCATAAAAAAATCATGATTCACTTTAGCTATAGTTTTAATAAAAAATAATCCTGCTCCCGCATTATATTCCGTGCCACCTTCTTTTTTCGTCGTTCCGGTAATCCCAGGGATTAAAGCTAAACGAATAGCTTCCATATTGGTAAACGCATTATGAGATTTATTTATAGTTTTTTTTATTCCTACTCCCGTATCCACAATTCCAATTGCGATTCTATTACTCTTTTTATAATACTGAGCAGATACAATTGCCCCATCTTTTGAACCAGAATGCTCTATAACGTTTCTAACCAATTCGCTCACCACGTATCGAATTGGATCAACTTGAGCAGGCTGAAGATGTAAAAGAGGTATAATTTCCTTAATGAAATGCGATAATTCCTCGGAATTTTTTATCTGAGTCAATGGAATAAATCGACCCGCTGATTCATGTTCTTCTACGCTTATTCCGGATTTAACACCTAAAAATTTAAATAATCCCATTCTTTGAAGATAATGAGCAGATTTTGCCGTAAGAGTTTCACAAATAATATTTTCTGGTTTTACCGGAAGACCAAGGGCAGCCACCATAGATAAAACTACTGGATGAACAGCGATCCAGCTTTCGTTTGCAGTAATTTCTAATTTTTCTTTATTGGAAAAATCAATATTTTTTAAAAAAGGATCGATATTTCCAATAAATGCGCTATTTGGCAAATAAATATTCATATTTTACTTAATTTTACCGGGATTTGCATATTTTGTCAATTTACCGGGATTCCCGGTAAAATAAACCACATACAAAAATTCTTAATTGTCATATATTTCACTACAAATATAAAATAGTCAGATACTTTTCCATGATTCTATTTATAAATAAAATTTACTATTTTATACCTCAAATAAAGCATAATCCATAGTATGCATTGAACTATGGATAAAATGTGCAATAAAATGCCATTTTGTCCTTTATCCATAGCTTATTTCTCTATACTTATTATACTATAGAACAATTAAACACTTTTACCGGGATTTGTAAAAATTGTCAAATTACCGGGAATCCCGGTAAAATCAACAAAATGTAAAAAGTCTTGACTATTGTATATTCCACTATACAATAGTCAGAATGCACTTTTTGTGGCTTATTTTGGGATTTTTTTTATATGACCGGAATTTTAAATTTGTCCTAAATCTAGCAAAATTAACTCAAAATCACCACCAATTCCCCTTTGATTTTTTCTTTCCGGCTAAAATACTCAGTCATTTCATCGATACTTCCGCGCACTACTTCTTCAAACATCTTAGTTAATTCTCGGCCGACGATAATATCTTTCGCGTAACCTAATTCTTTTAATAATTCTAAGTTTTTTAAAAGTCGGTGCGGGGAATCGTAATACATTACTGGATATTTAAATTCTATCGCTTCTTTAAAGAAAGTTTGGCGTCCTTTTTTGTGCGGTGGAAAACCCAAAAAAACAAATTTCTGCATATCAATTCCGGCTACACTAATTAGTGCTCCGATAGCTGAGGCTCCTGGAATCGGAACAACACTTATCTCCTCCCCGACTACCTGCTCTACCAACATATTGCCAGGATCACTTATGCCTGGAGTACCGGCATCAGTAACCAGCGCCATATTTTCACCATTTTTTAATCTTTCGATAATTTCATCAACTTTTGCAATTTTACTATGTTGATGGTAGGACATGGCTGAAACTTTAATTTCATATCTGTCTAATAATTTTCTCGTTACCCGCGTATCCTCGCAGAGAATTAAATTCACAGTTTTAAGTGTTTCAATAGCGCGCAAAGTAATATCTCCCATGTTCCCAATGGGTGTGGCTACCACATATAAAATTCCTTTTTCTAAATTTTCCATATTTTTAAACTGCAAAAAAATTACATTTTACCTTCACTCTTCTTCATAAATTCTTTAGCCACTACTCCCACAGCCGTCGCTACCGGTACGGCCAAAATTGCCCCGGCTACACCGGCTATTTTTAAACCAATTAACATTGATAAAATAACAGCCAAGGGATTTAAGCCTACCGCTTTTTTCATTATTTGAGGAACAATAATATTGCTCTCTATTTGATGCACTAAGACATAGAAAAATAACACAAAAATGGCCTTAACCGGAGAAACCAAAACAGCGATAAGCGTTGCCAACGAGGCTGCAATAGTCGGACCGATATAAGGAATAATTTCCAAAAATCCGCTGATTATCGCAATCACCAAGGCATAAGGTACTCCTAAAAAATAAAGGATGGTGTAATCTAATAAAAAAATAGTTAACATCAAAATCAATTGTCCGCTCATCCAGCGCCCAATTCTATTTTTTATCTTTTTAGCCAATCTGACTGTTGTAACTTTGTATTTTTCCGGGCTCACTGACTCTAAAAAATTTTCCATACCGTCTTGGTGAATCGACATATAGAAAGCCATGGAAAAAACTACCACAAAAGAAATTAATCCGCTAAAAAATCCCACCGTGGTTGAAAAAATATTAAAAGAACCGTCTCCAAGATTATTGCTAATATTGCTAAGATTTAAGTTTAAGCCATAAAAAGAAACTCCCTTCAAAAAACTATCCGCCTGCCCAAGATAATCCGGCAAAGCCACTAAAAATGCCCTAAATTGACTAGATAGCGCCGGCACCAAAAAAGAAATAACCGCCACTAAAATAGAAATCAAAAAAAGATAAATAATCAAAACTCCCAAAATGCGCGGGATTCTTATTTTTAATTTAAACCAACTTACCAATGGGTCGATGGCCGCCATTACAATGATAGCCACAAAAAACAACACCAATACATCTCTAATTAAATAAAGAAATCCAAGTCCTAAAATAATTGCGACTACTTTTAAAATCATCTCTGTCGATGCTCCGATTAATTTATTTTCCATAGTGGTTAATTTAAAATTTTAATATTTCTTCCAATTCCTTAGTTCTTTTGTGCGGTCCAGTTAAGGCTAAATTTAATTTTTCGTTTCTAAAAATATCTTTAGCTACGCGCAAAATATCTTCTTGGGTTACTTTATCGATCTTTTTAAAAATATCTTTGGGAGTTAATATTTTTTCTTTTCTAATTTCTTGCCCTATCAAAAATGAAGCCACGGAGTCAGATGATTCCAGGCCCATTACCGATTTACCTTTTACATAATCTTTGGCTTTTTGTAGCTCTTGCGCGGTGACTTTTCTGCTGGCAATTTTCTTATATTCTTTCAAAATTGTCTCTACAGCTTTAGCTAAATTTTTATGTTCTACTCCCGCTGAAGTCGCTAGATAACCAGCCTCCTGATAAGATTCTGTACCGGTATGCACATAATAAGCCAGTCCTTGTCGCTCTCTGACATTGATGAAGAGTCGACTACTCATATTACCTCCTAAAATAATAGAAAGCAAGGATAAGACATACTCATCTTTGTGCCCATCGGGATAAGCGCGTACTCCTAAAATTAAATGGGTTTGATCGGTTTTCTTATTTTTAATTTTTATTTGAGGTGCATTTTGTGTTTCAATTACTTTTTCAAATTCCGGCTTTGCTCCCTGATTCATCTGCGCAAATAACTTCTCAATTTTCCTTATCAATTTATTCTCATCTATTTTTCCAGCTATACAAACAACTGTATCGCCAGAGATATAAAATCTCTTTATATAATTAATAAAGTCATTTCTCTTTACACTCCCGATAGTTTCTTTGGTTCCGATAATTTGCCTGCCCAATTTTTGATTACCATACAAAAGACCTTCAAAAACATCATCCACACTTCGCATCGGCATATCCTCATACATATTCAATTCCTGAATAATTGTTCCACGTTCTTTATTTATTTCTTTGGTATCAAATTTGGAGTTAAGAAACATATCTGATATTACATCCAAAGTTTTATCTAAATGTTTAGCATCGCTTTTGGCATAATAAGCCGTACTGGTTTTACCTGTAAAAGCGTTAAATTCTCCCCCAATAGCATCCAGTTCATTGGCAATTATTTGAGTGTTAGCGCGCTTCTTCGTACCCTTAAACATCATGTGCTCAATAAAGTGAGAAAGTCCCCGCTCTTCGTCGTTTTCATACCTTGATCCTACTCCCACCATCACCATCACCGTCGCTGTTTGCGTGTCTTTCATCGGAGCAGTAATTATTCTTAATCCATTTTTTAAGGTTGTTTTTTTATAATTCATAAAGTATTAATAAATTTATTGATTTAAGCCAGCTTTTCACTAACTAAAAAGCTACTCTAATAGTAGCCTATAGTGCCCAAAAATTCAAATATATTGTTACAATATATTGTAACTTACGCGTTTGAACTATATAGCCTTGGTTTCTAAAAAATATTATTTTTTCGAACTGCCCGCTTCGCAGTAGCTTTAGCGAGGCGAGCCGTGCGAAGCGAAAGGCGAGAAAAAATGATATTTTTCAGAAACGCATAAAACAAAAATAATATTCAAACGCGTAAGTCCTATATATATCAAAACTATTGCAAAGAATTAAAAAAGTTATACAAAACTGAAAGAAAAACTATATTCTGGAGCATCAAAAGCGGAATCCCTAAAATAAAATGCCATTTTCTGTTTTTATGATGAAAAACAAACATCCCCAGATAAACCCCGGCGCTCCCAAAAGCCGCAGCCATAAAAAATAAAATTCCCTCTGAAATTCTTTCCGCTTTAGCCTTGCCTTTTCTTGATTTAACTTTGTCCAACATCATTGCCAGAAAAGCTCCTATATTTATAATCAAATATACTATTGCCACCATTAAAAAATTTATATCCATATTTTTTACCATTTAATTGCTTAACTTTACTAATCTACTCCAAATTTAAATAAAATCAAGCTATGTATTTAAAAAAAGAAATTCCACATCAAGATGGGATTTCTTTTTATTATAAGGCAGATACCTTTACCTAAGTACTACTGATAATTTTGGAATTGCCTGCTGGGCAAATATTTCTTTATAAAGTTATCCGAGTCAAAAACATTAGCCTCTGCCTTGATATCCACATTGGCTACATTTTCGCTGAATTTATAAGGCCAAATCAACTTAAAGTCTCTTTCCTCTTGGGATTTAATCGTTCTCATTTCACTCTTGCCCAAAGCGACCGGCTTTCCGTTTGCATCTCTCAAAATCATCACCAACTCGATAAAATTAAAATCAAAATTGCTCTCATTTCTCAAGAGTCCGGTTACTATGTTTTTTTCAAACTCTTCGTAATAATTTTTTTGATATATGCTTAACTTCGGCTCTGCATATTCCAAAAATTCCTCCCATTGGACATCTTGTATTTCAAAATTCAATCGGTATGGATTAATGGAAGAATGCAAATTGAGCTCCACAATATATTTGCTTTCATCCGGTAAAACAAAACTGGTTCCTGCTCTCTTTTCTAAGACATTGCCCGCCTGATCCAGCAATTGGAACTCATAATTAAATTTAACGGCTCCATATTTGTTGTTAACATTAGTAATGGCCGCCATTACGTCAAACTGATTTTTGTTGCCATACACAAAATACTTTTCATCTATCCTTATGTCTTGAGCCCGAATCTCTTCTTTGCAAGGCGCACAAACCCCACCGCAATCAATCCCGTTTTCTGATTGATTTTTTTTGCCATCCGTACAAGTTGCCGCTGGCTCAAAAATATAATAAATCAAAGCTCCCAAAACTCCAAAAAATACTATATACGCACAAATCACAATTAATCTTTTTGTCTTCCTATTCGTCATTTTAATTTAATGCTTTAAAACTTATTTTCACAAATTTATTATACCGCTAAAAACAATAACTGCCAATGCGGGACATTTTAGCACGTTAGCAAAATCATGTTAGCATATTAACATTAAAACATAAGAACAATGTAATAATTAAGTTAAAAGTCACCAAAGTAAAGATTTATGATTTATGAAAAAATATTTATTATTCTCAAATTCTCAAATTCCTAAACTCGTCAATGGGTCAATATTTTAACAAATAAAAAAATATTATTGTGCTAATATGTTGATATGCTAATATGCTAAAATGATTTAATTTGCTTTATCTCTTCTATTAATCTAAGCTAGAAGTAAATAATATTTAAGCTGAAAAATTTATGCCTCGTTATCTAGGACAACACTTTTTAAACAACCCGGCTATCGTAACTCAGATAGTTGATTCTTCTCAAATAAAAAAAGATGAAACCATTTTGGAGATTGGTCCCGGAGAAGGAATCTTGACTGAAAGACTTTGCCAAGAAGCCCGGCGAGTTATCGCTGTTGAACTTGATACTAAATTAAAAACTATTTTAGAAAACAAATTTAGCCAACAGAAAAATATAGATTTAATATTTGAAGATATCTTAAAAATAAATTTACCCCAATTGTTAAATGAAAGAAAAATTGACAAGTATAAAATAATAGCCAATATTCCTTATTACATAACTTCCAAAATCATTCGATTATTTCTAGAGACTGCCCGTCAACCTGATGAATTAATTTTGATGGTTCAAAAAGAAGTCGCCCAGAGGATCGTGGCCCCCAAAGGGAAAATGAGTATCCTTTCAACTTCCGTCCAATATTACGCTCAAGCTGAAATTTTGTTTGATGTCACCAAGGATAATTTTAACCCTCCTCCTAAAGTAGATAGTAGCGTCATAAAAATATCCAATATTAAAAAAAGCGACGCCCTGGCAGATAAGCAATTTTTTAAAGTAGTGCGCGCAGGATTTTGCGCCCGCAGAAAAACTTTAATCAATAACCTATCTAACAGTTTTCATCTTGATAAAAAAGAAATAGAAAAGATTATTCTTCAAATTAATTTAACTCCCAATACTAGAGCGCAGGAGCTTTCTATCGATGATTGGAAAAAACTAGCCACCTTGTTTTAGGTTTCCCCTCTCCCCCTCCTTGAGGGGGAGATGCCGACCCGCTTCGCAGTAACTTTAGCGAGGCGAGTAGGCAGAGGGGGTGGAGAATGAAATATTGAAAGTTTGTAAAATATGTGAAGCAAGTTACCTCCGAAAAACATACTCCTTAGGGCAGACAGGCTCTCCCAAGGGGCGAGGGGATAAGAAAAAATCCAATTTACTTTAAAAAACAACCAACTTTATCAAAACAGCCAGATAAATAATGACCAGACCCATGACCCACCAGATTAAGTTGCGGTTACTTATCTTTTTATTTTCTCCGCTAGAAGTCACCACCCAAAAAGACAACCCTCCGACAATAATCGCCCACAATAATAATCGAGACTCGTTTAGCAGAATCACACTTAAAAAATAAGATAAAAATATTCCGCTACCAATGATAATTTTTCCCCAATATTCGCCAAAGACTACCGGGATAGTTGCCACTCCGTCCAATTTATCCCCTTTAATATCCTTTAGATCCTTGATGGGCAAGGCTAACGTTAAAGAAAATAACATTAACCAAAAAATTCTTTTGGGAAATTCTATTATATCTTGAGAAAAAGTAACCAGAATAAAGCCCGCAAAAATTACCAAAAGCGAGGCCAACGCGCTGATAAAAGTTGATAGGAAAGTAAATCTTTTCAATCTAAGCGGCCAAGCAGAATAAAGCCAAGCTAGCATTTGATAAGCCAGAAGCAGTAAGGCTATCTTGGGGTTTATCAAAGCTGCATATAAAATAGAAAAAGCAAAAAGCACTACTCCGATTGTTATGTATTCATCCTGCCTAAAATCCCCCACTATCAAAGGACGCTTATCATTAGTAACTTTGTCTATTTTTTTATCAAAAATATCATTGAAAACCACCGAAGCCAGCCACGCCAGAGAGATTGCGATAACTATATTCAAAAAACTGATAAAATTAAAAAAACTAAAATCCCAATTAATTTCAGTTAAAGAAATTCCCAACCCCATTCCCACAAATAACAATCCTGCATGATAAATTAATTGGACGGGACGAGAGTTTTTCAAAAAAGATATGAACTTATCTTTATAATAAAAAAATAATCCCAAAATAATCAATCCTGCCAACAAAACTGCATAAACGAGAGAGATTTTAATGCTCAGTGCGTTAGTATAATTTCCTGTTTCTCGAGAGAACAATCTGGCAGAAGTAAAAAATAATTGCACAATGTCCATATCTTTCACCTGCATAAAGCCCTTAGAAAAACCTTTCACCGCTATAGTTGCCCACGAAGGAGATGTCCCCAGCACAAATAAAATTATATAAGTTTGCAATGCTAAAAATAAACCCCTTATTTTACTTTTTGTTTTCAAATATCCGTAAATGCCCAAAGCTATCACTGCCATTGCGATTTCAAATCTGACTCCGTAAGTTACTCCAAAGTCAGGGCTATCTCCAAAAAAAGTAAAAAATCTTCGAGGCATCTCTGCTAAACTGTAAACGCCATAAAAACTTAAATACAATTTATCTTTAAATAAGATAAAATCAATCAAAGGAGGAAATATAATAATCAAATATCCCCAAATTAATACATTGGAAGCTATTTTTATCTTAATTTTCAAATTTTTAATAAGCAGACCCAAAAGTATCAGATAGGTCAAAAGAAAAAAGAAAAAAGTATAAGCAACATGGTGAAAAAAATAATTTCCTGTTCTACTTACCATTCCATCTAGCCAATTTTCCATCAAAATCCGAGCCGTAATAATACCCAAAAAAGTACAGAGCCAAATATAAAAAGAAGTAGGAGAATTTTCTATTTTTTTAATTAAATCTTTTAGAGATAAAACCATAAACGTAAGGCATGCAACATATTAACATTTTAACATGTTAACAAGCAAATAACTTAACACTGAAACAAATTATTATTCGTCAACAGTCATTGAATCATCGAGTCATGAAACATGAAAACAATATAACAATTTAGCAATATACCAATTTGATATTATTCGTATATCCGTATTTAATTAGTAATTAGTAAAGATTTCGTAATTTCGTAAAATTCGCCCGCCACGTGATAAAAAATTTATTTTTTATTTTACGTGGTATTTCGTAGGGGCATAAAAAGGATACCATTAAAAGCATTGCCAAATCAAGTATTTTTATGCTATAATTTTTTTAGAAGATTTTATGCCGTTACAGAATAAAAATATCTTAACGGCGTTGCTTAATTTAAAATAAAAAAATAAACAGAATTATGTATTTAGTAGAAGTAAAAAAAATAAAAGCAACTTTATTGATTTTTTTCTTGCTCTTGTTTTTTGGATATTCTCTCTCTATTATTGCCCAAGAAAATTCTAATGGTAATAATGTTTTTTCTGATGCTGATCAAGATGGACTTAGCGACACAGACGAATCAAGGTATGGCACAGATCCAAAAAATTCTGATTCTGATAGTGACGGATACCAAGACGGTGCAGAGATCAAGAGCGGATATGATCCGCTTAAACCGGCCCCTGGAGATAAAATTAATGCCCCCAAGGCTAAAACCAATTACAATAACATAAATATAGACACCAAATCTCCTGAATCTGGGAACTTAACTGATGAATTTTCCGCCAGAATTGCTGAGATGGTCGAAAGCGGCGGAGAAGGCGGAGTGGATATGGGTAGTATAAATAGCTTGATAGAAGAAAAGCTTGCAGGGGACATCTCTTTTGAAGATTTGCCCGAAATAGATGAATCCAAGATAAAAATGAAAAAACAAAACTATTCCGGTTATGGCAAAGAAAAGCAAGCTCGCAAGAACAAAGAAGATGATGAAGAATACCTATCTTCTATTTTCTATATAATGACCAATAATTTACCTCATTCCATCGATTCCAAAGAATCCATAGAAGGATTTTCCGATGAAATAATGAAGATGATTCCTTCGGTTGTCTCTCCTACTGGCAACATTGGGGTCGATTATTTCACAGACTTAGCCGACAAAGGTGCTGTAATATTGGAAAAATTAAATGATTTAGAGGTTCCGGCCGATATGCTAGATATTCACAAAAAAGGTTTACGATTGGCCACCTATGCCATATCCCTTAAGGAAAAAGTGAAAGTCGACGTCGGTGATCCTATCGCATCTTTAGTTAGCTTTTCTGAAGTTGAAAAAATCATGGTTCTTGCTAATGATTATATAAGCGAAACGGAAGCGAAACTAAAAGAATTAGATTTAACTAATTTTGTTATGGAAAAGGCTGGGCCAATATTATGAGTAAAAAAATTATATTTAGCGCAATTATCTTAATATTTATAACTTCTGCCACACCTACACATAGGGCCAGTGCCGTTGTGGCATGGCCAGATCTCGGCAATGCCTTTTTTAGGACTATGCTGGATGGAATGTGGGAGCAAATCAAAGCTGCTATCATTGGCGCTCTCAAAAAAGCTGCCATTGAAACAATCAGTGATACTGTCAACAATTTAATTTCCGGAACTTCACAAGCGGCTTCACTTTTCATTACTGACTGGGAAGACTATCTATTCAATAGCCCCACTGGATCTACAAACAGTTACATAAATGACTTTTTTACAGTTACTACTAGAGGGAAATCATCCGGATCATACAGCTCAGGAGCTTGCAAAGGATCTTACAGCGAATGGCGCTCAGCTAGAGCCAAGGATTATGTCGTTACTATCGACTATACTTCTTTGCAAGATACCTTTGAAGAATGGGCCTGCGGACCGGTTGAAATGTTTAACGATGGAACCTGGGCGGCCTACAACGCTTTTATGGAGCCCAAAAATAATCCCCTCGCCTATGCGCTCATAACGGAAAGTGTGTATGAGAAAAAGCTAGCTCAAGAAAAAGAAAAAGCCGCTCTTCAAGCTCAGTCTTACGCAGGATTTACCGCCCAAAAAACCAAAGAAGGGGTTGTGATTACTCCGGGCTCAGTTCTTGAAGGCATCACCGTAGCCGCCAACACCATGGATAATGATGCTATTGCTAATGCCAGAAATGCCGGAGAAATTGCCGGCATAGTGGTAGGAAAAATCGCTACTGGTATTATAAAAAATGGTATCGGAAAAGCTCGCCAAAATGTTCAAAACAAAATTAACGATAGCATTTGTGATGCATCCCAAGAATTGAGAAACGCTTTAAAGGGTCTTACTCCCAGCGGACATCTTTTGCAAGGAGGAGGATCAAATCTCGGCACTATGGGCCGCTCCAGCGCCAGCCAATGTAACTTAAAATAAATTTTACGCTTAATCCTCAACCAAAAAACCATCCTCTGTTTGAAAGGATGGTTTTTTGATTTCTGCAAAATATATATTTGCATCATTATTAATGAGTGATTGATTCAGGCGCTCTATCGTTGGGCAAAACTACTACCAATTCCTCTTCTAAGTTTTTAACATCCCTGCTTTCCCTTCCTATCTCATGAAAGAATAATATCCAAACAGCTTCAAAAAAAACATTCAAAATTGCCCTGGCTAAAGTTACTAAGGCGACAAATATTATGACAGCGGATATGCCCAGGACAATTAAAGCAAATTCCCCTGCTATCTTATAAGCGATAATGCCTATTATCCATCCTGGGATAGCTACTCCTATTAAGATGAAAATGATGATGATGCCGATAACCAAATTAACAGCTCCCGAAACTATTCCCATTATAAGACTTTCTTTTATATTTTTTTCAAATAATCCATAAGCTAATTTTATTGAATTCTTGATACCCAAATCACTACCGACTAAATACATCTGCGCATATGTTCTAAAATAAGAGAATAGAATGGCAATTGAAACCAAAAGTAAAAAAGCAACCAAACCCAGCAAAATAGCGGCCCCATAACTCTTCAAAATAGCCAGTCTCACTACCGGGAAAGCTAGGATAAAAAGCAAGATGAGAAAAGATATTGAAAAAAATAACTTTATCAAAAATAACCTGCCCAAAAAATATATTCCTTTTTTAAATCCTGAAGAAAAAGAAAAATTCTCTTTTTTAATCACCTTAAAAATAGAGTCAATCAGCGCTCCTCGCCCAATCAATCCCACTACATAGAGAATGATTGCGATAAGAATGACTATCGCTATCGCTAGGATTATCCACCCGCTGTACAGCTCCCAATAATAGAAGATTCTCCTCATCATATTCATATATTCCATTTCATCAAATTTAATATCGGAAGAATTATTTGGAAAAGTATAATTAAAAGAGAAACATGATCCGCTAAAAATAGTCAGCAGTCCAAACCACCATAAAATTTTATTATGTATGGTTATGTTTGTAGCTTCTTTGATAATGGTAAAGTAATTAATTTTTTTATTAGTTTTCTTCATTTGTTATTATATTTAATTAATGAATTTATTTATGCAATTAGATTAATATTTGGGTCATTAGAGTGCTTATTTGTAAATTCGAGTCGCTATTAAAACTTATTATAATAATATTTAACATCCGCAATCCATTTATCTACGCTTTCCGGATTGTGAGCATCACAGCTATAGCCGCATTTCCAGACCACCATTTCTTCAGGAGTATTAATTCCGTTATCAATTAATTCTTTTATCCTGTCGGCCACAGATTTTACCGCATCTCTTTGATTGTCAAAACAAGTATGGCCCCCGCTTCCCATTCTTTCTCTTTTCTGGCGGAATCCCCAAAAATTATTACATTCTTCTCCGTTTCGCTTAGGAGTTCTTTTACCCCAATTACTTTCTTTCTTGGCAATTGCTACTATAAAAGCCGCTGTTTGCTCATCCTCTTGCGCAATGTACCGCGTCATGTTTTCAATTGGAAATCCAGCTGTGGCTTTTCTGATTCTATTTTCTAATTCAATATTTCTTTTTACTAAATTAACCTGCATTGTTTTCGCAGGCTGATATTTAATGTTATCTATTGATTCGAGAGAAAAATAAGTAAAAACAGATAAAAAAGACACTAAAATGACCAATAAAAAGTTTTTTAAATAACTTCCGTCAATATTAGATATATCTCCTAGCTTTTTATTACAAAAAACCAACCAATTTTCTGGTCCATTAATCATTTCTCTCTTTATTTTATTGTATTTTTGTCTTATTTTGTCCATAATTGGGCTTAAAATATAAAAAACGGGAATCTACACCCGTTTATTTACCTATAATCATTATACACTATTTCAAGCCAAAAAGCAAGCTACCGTTTTTTCTGTCTTTTTTCTGTCTTTTCTTTATTTCTTTAACATTGGACCTGCTCGCAGTACAGAGAGACTCATATTTCCCGAATTCTCCCAACCATGCTACAATGCTAATATGCTGAAATGTTAATATGTTAACGTGAATAACTATGTCTTCCAATACTCTTTATCGCAAATATCGACCCTCTCAATTCAATGACGTTGTCGGTCAACAGCATATCGTCCGCACACTTTCTAATGCCATTGAGAACAATCGTGCTGGACAAGCTTACCTTTTTACCGGTCCCAGAGGAACCGGAAAAACTACATTTGCTAGAGTCTTTGCCAAAACAGTTAATTGCACTGCCCCAATAAAAAAATCCAAAGATCACTTTTTAGCTCCTTGCCTCAAATGTGAAAATTGCCAACAATTTGAAAACAATACTTCCGCCGACATCATAGAAATCGATGCTGCCTCTAATACTGGCGTGGACAATATCCGCGAACTGCGAGAAACTGCCAAGCTTTCTCCTTTTAAAGGAAAATATAAAATTTACATTATCGATGAAGTCCATATGCTTTCTTCAGGAGCTTTCAATGCTCTTCTAAAAATTTTAGAAGAGCCACCTGCTCATATTATTTTTATCCTCGCCACGACCGAAATCCACAAAGTTCCCGAAACTATAATTTCTCGTTGTCAAAGATTTGATTTTTCCAAATTTGACATTGAGGAAATTATCGGTAAACTTTCTGCCATCGTCAAAAAAGAAAAAATAACTATCGAAGAACCTGCTCTTGAATTAATTGCTATCAGCGCTGAAGGCGGGATGCGCGACGCTGAGTCTCTGCTAGAGCAAATTATAACTCTGGAAAAAAATAAAATTACCAGCGAGAAAGTTGCCGATATCCTAGGAATCAGTAGTAACCAATCTGTAGAAGAATTGACTGCGCTTGTTTTTGATAAAAAAACTGCTCAAGCGCTTTTACTTATCAATAAAATTTATAAAGATGGTTACAATCTGGAGTTTCTCGCCAAAAGCTGGCTAGAATATCTGCGCAAAATAATGCTTTTAAATATTGATGCTAGTCTGGATAAAAAAATATTTTCCAAAATGACAAAAGAGCAAAAAGAAAGTATTAAACTTATCTCTCAAAAAACTTCTCTTAATTTTATCATTCTTTGCGTCGATAAGATTGCAGAAAATATTCCTAAAATTAAAGAATCTTTCATTCCTCAACTTCCACTTGAATCAATGATTGTGGAATTAACCAAATCTGATTTTGCTGACGCTCCTTTGATAAAGACTTCCACTCCGCCTCCAACTCCGCCCAAAGAAGTTGTCGAAAATAAAGTTATCCCTGCCGAAAAGAACGATGCGCTTGCTGATCCAGCCAAAAAAACTCCTATCCAGCCACCCGTTGCCGAAGTTATTGTTGATCAAATCCCTCTTAAGAATGCTCCAATTGAAACCCCCCTATCCACTGGAGAAAAAATAAATGTTTATGAAATTGAAAAAAAGTGGAAAGAAATAGTAGATGAACTTCGTGATAAAAATTGTTCGCTAGCTATGATGCTTTCTAACTCTGTACCAATCGAAAGTTCTAAATCTGATACGATTCACATTGTTATTCGCCACTCCTTCCAAAAAGATTTAATTAACAAAGCAGAAAATAGGTTGACAATTGGTGAAATTTCTAATAAAATCACAGGGTTGGTGTTTAAAGTAGTGGCGGTTAGCGAAGAAGAGTCTGGCGTGAAATTAAAAAAGATTTTGCCCGACATAAATCCGGACATGGTGGACGGAGCATGCGGGACAAACGGCAACTCGCAAGAATCATTACTCTCTGACGCTATGAGTCTAATGGGCGCCACGGTAATAACCGAATAAATAATCATGGAGCAATAATCATAGAACATAAAACATTTCTGTTATGTGTTATATGCTATGTGATTTGTGAAAATTGGGGATTAGCCAAGCGGTAAGGCAACGGGTTTTGATCCCGTCATGCGGGGGTTCGAATCCCTCATCCCCAACAAATTAAATTTAAAAGCACCCCTGGTGCTTTTTAAATTCTTGAACTCAAATAAATTTGACTTCTTATCTTATTTATATTACATTTATATGTTCTTTGGAAAATCAATGGAAGCCATTCAATTAAGATAAACCTCTAAAAAAAGGTGCCAAAATGAAAAAGATTTTATTCGTAGTTGGTTTTATTTGTTTTACAGCGATTTCTTCAATCAATGTTGGCGCTGGAGATGTCATGCAACCACCCGAAGATCTAAAAAGTCTTGTTGGAAAAGTCGTCAAATTTCAAGACATCTTCAACAACTACACTTTCATCTGCCGCATAACTGGAATATCTGATTATTCTGCGTCCATGGGCAGACAAGTTACGTTGTCTGTTTCCGATCTGGATTATTACGGAGCAGAGATCAAGAAGATATCATATATAATATCGACCTCCGAAGAAGAGCGTTGGCAACTAACGATTGAGGGCAAACCGCATAAAATCAACATCGTATCCATTGAATGAAAGTGAGCAACCTCGCTCAACCGCCACCCTGCCAAAATTTGGCATGGGTGGTGTTTTTAAATTTAATTGTTACGTTAATTATTCCGTTGACATCCTAAAACGGTTGCGCTATCATTACCGACAAGTCATATTTGGATAGTTTTTTTCTAACAAGTGTACTATATCTGGCATGAACAGGTTTCTCATCATTTCAAAAAGGAGGAAAGAGCAATGAAAAACATTTTGCAAGGACCAACAAAGATGGAAGAGGCTGTTGGGAAATTAGTTATTCTCAACGGAAAATTTATTGTCATCGATACCGATACAACGCAAGATGAAAAAGGTACAGCTGAAATAGTAACCATCTGTCCTTCGAATGAAGAGATTGAGGAAAAACAAATTGATTTTATGGTCAAATCATTTGCTTCAGGAGGTGGCGGACATTTCAAAGCCGGCAATACCGACTTTACGGTTTCCGACATCTGGCGTTGCAATCCCAGCAATGACCATATGCTCAAAAATCATCAAGACCAGACCAAAATAGTAGTTGTGAAAAATGAGGAAACCGGGGAATTCTTTCTAATAATGAGCGAGGACGTCTCCATTCGAGCGGCAAAAGATTTTTTGCAAAGCATAAATGATGAAATGTCACGCAATGATGATTCGCCGCTGATCGCAATTACCGGAGGGAGGTATTTATCTTTTCCATATGAAATTACCAAACCAATGGGAGCGGCTGGCAACATAAGATTCGAAGTCGTGACCAACAACGGATTGGCTACAATTAAACTCAGGCTTTAACCAAACAGCCGATACACCATTTCAACAAGCCGTTTTAAAAAGCACAACTGCTATTTGAAACGGTTTTTTTATACAAAAAAATCTTAAAGAACATTTGGTGCTACCCTGGGCAAAGAATGAAATCACGACGGCGAATGAGTGATGCGGAAATCCCTCATCTTCAACACAAAACTTATACTTTTTTTACAAAATAAAAAGCAGGAGAAAATAGATTACATTTCTCCTGCCTCTGCGAATTTTTTGATAGCGAAACAGGTTATATCATTTTTTTCCGAAGAAAGGATTTTCTTCTGAGGATTTTAGAATTTCTTCCTGAGTTAGAGATTGAGTTTCCCAACCACCGTTGATATATTCCAAGTCGCACACAGGACAGCGCACGATGGAAAAGCTATAAGGGTTGCCACTGCCACGCATCGTGCATCCGAATCCAAACCACATTCCTTGGCTATGGTCATATCCACAGCTTACGCAAGCGACTTGTCCAGATTCTAACTGACCGGCAGTGCTTCTGAAAGACAGAGTTGTCTCCTTATCTTGTTCTCCGTAATGTCCCATAGTTCTCCTAACAACAATCTTTTCATCTCCGAAAGCTGGAGCTACGAAGTTTTCTATGCTTAGTTTTTCAGTGTCTTTTGCCATAGCTTTCTCCTGTTACTCATATATTTTCTTAAAATTAGTCCTTATCTAATTTTACTATATGAGTGTTGCAATTAATTCTTGAACTCAAGGTGCCAAACATTGACATCCATATTATAAGATGTTAAGGTTTAGGGTAATTTATAAAAATATAAATTTTACGAAGTTCTTAAGATTAATCGAAAATGGGGGTGAAATCATGTTTACAAACAAAAATAATGTTGGATTAAAAATCAGCTTCATTATTATGTTGATAGCTACAATTGTAGGCTTTGAAAAGTTTATATATCCATCACTCTTCAATGATAAATCTCCAAAGACGCACGCCATTGAAATTGGTTGGACGATTAATAATTCTTCTAATATCTCTGGCTACGAGCTTTATCTTAACGGCAAAAAAGTATGCGCTTGGCGTGATTGGGAGAAAGCCACTCTCGAAAATACGGCTTCCACAAAAAGTACTAGGGAATTTTACATAGCCCTTCCTCGCACTGGCGTTTCTTTTATTACTTTAGTTTCTATTGAAATGGATGGAACAAAATCCATGCATTCACACCCAGCTTATATTGCCACTTATAATGGGAAAGTTATATCCAAAGGCATTGTTCCAGATACGTCGCAACCAAAAACCGAAGAAGAAATTCCAACCTCCAAAAAAGATAGGGTCTTCTCTATCTAAAAGAATCACCTCATGTGCCTCGAGTCATCAGACTTGAGGCACATATTTTTTTGTCAATAATTTCATAAAAAAACAGCCCTAAGAGCTGTTTTTAATGTTAAAAATATTGCGCCAAAACTTATCTAACTTTAATTGGCGGGATTTTTAGGAGCGCGAGTCTGGCTGATGAGACAAATGTTTCGAAAAGTAACCGTTTTGCCGTCTTCTCCGCTTTTGGTATTTTCTGTTATTCCGAAAGAATAAGTATTACCAATAGCTACGCCTAATTTCTCAAAATCTGTTTGCGCTCGACTGACCTGACCGTCTCGTTTAGTTTGAAAAAAAGAATAAAAGTTGCCTCCAGCTTTGATAGCTACTCGACCATTTTCCACTTTGATATCCTCTACTGTCAAATCCATAAATTTTATATCACTCATTTTTTATTTACCCCCCATTAAATAACAAAGCTTACTTCGATTTAACGGGGTAAACCGTCAAATTGTAATAATTCACATTATTTAACTGGGGTGCTTGTTAAATTTATATTATTTATTTTAGCACAAGAAAGAAAATAATAGAAATTTCCTATTTCAACATTAATCTATCGGGTGAATTAATTTCTTCATTCCAATTTTTCTTTTTCTCAGATACCAAGCCAATGCAAATCCACCAACACCGACTAGTCCGACATAGGGCCAGGTTCTTTTTTGGGATTGATTTAGGTTTTCTTGAGATGCTGATGCTCCCTTTACTCTTGCGTCATTATTTTCTTCATCTTGTTTTACTTCATTATTCTGAGTTACATTATTAGCTTGATCTTCTTGGACGTTTTGATTTGCTGGAGTCTCTGATGACACTTCTGCAGTCTGCGGAGTGTCTTCAGCGCCCTCATCAGTTACAACCGCTTCTCCGTCTTCGGAAATTTTAACAGAAATAACTCTTGCGTCCCCCTTATTGCCAGCTTCGTCTAATGTAACCAGTTTATAATAATATTTTTCTCCTATCTTGACATCTCTGTCGGTTATTTCTTCATCATTTTCGGCATTTTCAGAAATACGCGATCCGGAATTAATATGAAAATCTCTGTGTTTTCCGCGATAAATATATACTTTATAAATATCAGCATCCGGGGTTCGCCAATCTAATTTTACGATATTCCTATCCTCTTCATAATTTGCATCCAAATCTTCAACTACACCGGGATTAAGCGTATCTACTTTTACATTTTTGATACCCACATTGCTATAATTTCCAGCTTTATCTAATGAACGATAATAGAAAATATGCTTACCATCATTAATTTTTACTGTCTCTGTGTAAGTTATCCAAGTACCTGTTTGCGAATCAATTTGATATTCTATTTTATCCAGAGCCACGCTGTCGACTGCATTTAAATTTATTTCTGGAATAGAATTGTACCAATCATTGTCTCCATTGGGATTTTTCGGATTAATTGACAAACCAACTGTAGGGATGGTTTTATCCAAAACTATAGTTAAAGTATAAGTATCTTCTGTATTTCCAGCATTATCTACGGCATGTGATTTGATGGTGTATGAATCTTGCGCAGGTGAAGATAAATTATAATTCCAAGAGGTGGTCCCTGTAGCATTAATTAAAATCTCACCATCAACCCAAGTTGATAAGCCATTCCAATATTTTCCTGCACTATTTTTGATAGAAAGCTTCACTCCAGCCACTCCGCTTAAACTATCGGAAGCTGTGCCGGCTATAATCCCATTCCAATCATTACTATAAACTGTTTCATTATCTTCTCCACCATTTATAACACTAGCTGGTTTTGTATAATCAATGTTAGCTCCGTTTGAAGTCACCGTAACAATATTACAATTGCCGGCTAAATCGCAAACATTTGGCGTAATCGAACAAGTTTGATTTTCACCTTCGGAAGTTATGTCGCAAATCGGCGCGACATAATCATCAGCCATGTTGGCATCGCCATAGTTGAAAATCGAAGTCTGCATGGAATTATACCAAGTGGTTCCGAAATCAGTTTTTTCTGAAAGAGCTGGTGCGGTATTGTCCACAATCAATTCAAACACAAAGTCTGTGCTACGATTATCCGCTACGTCTCTTTCCGCAAACTTAATTTGATATTCACCATCTTCCACATTTTCTGTATTCCAAGAATAAAGTAATTTATCACTAAATTCGTCCGTATGATTTACTACTTTAGAATACATTTGTTTTCCATCACTCTTTCTAAATATTGCTAACCAATAATGATGAGGATTTTCCTCTGTGACTGAACCTTTGATATCCAAAACCCCGGCAACAAAACTTGGCACAGAAGCCAGGCTTACTATTGGTAAAGTTTTATCAATATAATCTACTTCAGCTAAAGCAGTGCCAGTATTTCCGGCAGCATCTTTAAATTCAAAGGTAAAGGTTCCATTTTCTGTAAAAGTATAGGTTGCATTATCGGAGTTATTGGTCACAGTAACTTCCTCGCTTGGATTGAGAGTGGCCACTACGTTCTCGTTTGTCAGACTATCTTTATTATAAGAAATAGTCGCAGTTGGTGCGGTATTATCAACCGTAACTTTCCAAAGTGGACTCCATGCACTCTCGTTACCGGCAGCATCCACGGCTTTTACTCTCCACCAAAAGGTTGCATCAGAAACATTACTCGCACTCTTAGAATTTGTGTTAAATTCTTCATGCCATCTTAAGTTTGTAGCACTCTCGTTATGATAACTTTCATAAATATATTTAACCGCGTCAGGCACAACATTCCAAGAAGTGACTAAAGATGGAAATCCTTTTTTGAAAGAATTATTTTCAGGAGAAACAAGTGTAGGCGCAGCTGGCACAATCGAATCATAAGTTATACTACAAATATTTGACCAACTAGAAACATTGCCTGCTGCATCTTTGGCTCTCACTTCAATATTGTGAATACCTTCATTTAATGAACCACTATACTGAGAAGCTGTGAAGCTAGTATTCCAATCTCCACGATTTGAAGAATTAACAAGCGGATAATTGATATGATAATCATAACCAACAACTCCAAAATTATCACTAGAATCCGACCAATCCACAGTTATGTTTTTAATATTTGTAATTGCGCCACAAGATAAATTTGGATTTTTAAATCCATTTATAGTTGGAACAGTCGGTTTCGTCCAATCTGCTGTATATTTACAGCTATTATCTCTTCCCTGCACTCCGCCAAACCAAGCTGATTTATTTCCTGCTTTATCAACTGCCCTTATCTGAACGCCATACGTTCCTTCTGCTGGAACTGTCCACCATGAAGCATTGAAATATGGAACAGTAAAATTTCTCATTGGACCGGTACTTCCATCTGCATTAAAAGAAACGTATTCATAATGATCAAAGTCTGCTTCGACGTTAGCATTCCAATACACATCAAAATTTCTAGCTGATGTCATTTCCCCACAAGCTACATTTTTATTATTCACAGTATCTTTGAAATATATTCCCGTTGGAGCCGCTGGAGAGGTTGCATCATAAAAATAATGCACTGAGTTACTCCACTCTCCTTCATTTCCTGCATTATCAATCGCCTGCACTCGAATTGTCACACCCCCTTGCTCATCGATATTTGGCACATGGTTTCTCCAATTATTGGTTGTAGTTCTATAAGGACCATCGGAGAAAGCATGGTGATCATCATAAACATATTCTATTCGGTATTCTTTTATTCCAGAACTATCAGTTGCACTAGTCCATTCATTCTTTATTGGAGTAGTTGTAAAATATTGTTCAGCGCCAGGGAGATTAATTGTTAATTTATCTGGTGCATGCGTATCAATTGTCATATTCCAAATTTCACTCCAAGCACTTTCATTGCCAGCCTCATCAATCGCTCGAACTTGCCAATACCATTTACCATCTGGAGCACCTGATGAGTGAATCATATTGCTTGGCAACACTTCGGACTTCCAGAGGCCGGATGTTAAAATTCCCTCAGATTGCGCAGAATTTAAAGATGATTGAAACTTATATTTTACAGTTGATTCGTCAGTTGAAGCATCCCAAGTGAAGTCAAAATTATTCGAATTTCTGTAAACATTGTGAGGCTGTCCGTTCATCGGCACACTTGGTGGCGTTGTGTCAGAAATTTCATTCCAGTAGTCTACACTCCCGCCCACCTCATAATCATTTCCATTGCAAGTTCCGTGAGAGAATTCCGAACCATAACAATTATGTACTATTACTTCTTCAACTTGGTCGATATTGCTTTGATCAGCTACTGACCACGAAACTGTTGATTTTGCATCAAGGTTATTGAATTCATCCTCGAAATTGATATCAATTTCGTTCGAAGAAAAACTATTGTTCGCAAAACTTATTGGAGAAGAACTGGAGAGGCTTGGATCAGCAAAGGACACAAAAACGCCAGCACTTGCTCCAGAAATAGAATTATTTTTTATTTCAGAAGGCGCATCAAAATAATAAAATCCAATGCCTTTTCCAGATGATAAATCTAGATCATTATCATTGACCTTTACAGATTCTAGATCCGAATCATCCGGTTGTGCCCAAACAAGAATCCGCCCAGATTCCGCATTGATAACGTTGCCTGAAATATCAATATTTTTCCAGCGATACGCTTCAAAAGAATTAACAAAGTTGGATCCGTTAACTGTATTATCCGAAATCACTAAATGATTTCCAAAATCATCACCCTGTGCTTCAAGAAAAACCATAGAATATCCACCCGCAGAATTGCCATAATTTTTAAAATCATTATTGATTAGCGAAAATTTATTGAATCCTCTGTTCACAAAAATCGCATAACGTCCGCTTGAATTTTCTCCATCAAAGATTGAATTTTTGATAACTAGACCGGCATACGAACCATCAGTATCAATATTAAAAGAGTTATTTCCATACCCAGAAGAATCACCCTTGAAAGTAAATCCATCAATAATTAAATCATTAAAAGTAGCTCCAGAAAGTCGCATTCCCTGTATAAAGGTTACATCTGGACCATCTGTCGCGACCAAATTCAAATGATTTCCAAGAACATTCGAGATGTCAACATCGGCATATGAACCTGCTCTAACATTAATTTCTCCATTATTAGAAGCGGCTAACATCGCTGGTTTTATATTCATTCCAGCGCCCACTATAAAATTATTTTCCAACGTCGCATGATTCCCGACAGTTTGAATATATGAATCGGAATTTACTTGAAACGGAGCTGCTTGCATCACCAAAGCTACAGAAATAGCATTAGCTTCAGAATTTTGAAAAACTGTGAATTCCTCACTTCTATCTGCTCTTTCGTTATCACGAAAGGTTGTATTGCGAATTGCATAATCATAACCAGAGGGCAAATCGATATTGCTTACTGCGTGGCCGTGCTCTTCATCAATATAAATTGGCCATGATTCTCCGAAACTATTTGAGCCACTGAAAGTTACATTATTAGTGCCTCCATTGATATAATCATACAAACCAACGCCACCCCAAGCATTTCCGATAGTAGAAATATTTTCTAAGGTTATATTAGTGGCATTAGACAATGCAATTCCGACGCCAGCTGTTCCATTTCCATATGTCTCAATATTTTTCAAGGTGGCACTATTGACTGTGTTCAAGTCAATTTCTGAACGCCCTGAATCACTCACCCTAACATTCTCTATTATTAGATTATTAGTATGTGTCATTTTAAGACCATACTTTCCGCTAGTGTTAGCAGTAGGACCCTGCAAAGTAAAGTTTTTAAGAGTGATATTATTAACTTCAGAATTATTAGTAATACCATAGCCATTCACACTGTTTGCATTAATCACTACCCCAGTCTTACTTTCTCCAATAATAGAAACTTGTTTATCTATATTAAGAGTCGAGACAAGCGCGTAATTCCCTTCTTTTACTCTGATTTCAAATCCATTAGATGCCGCATCAATTCCTTCCTGAATAGTATTGAAAGGATGCGCTTCGGTTCCGTCCTCAACTCCCGCATTGCTATCGTCTACGTAGATAATGGTCGACACCTCCGGTACATCACAAACATCGCCAACCCCATTACTATTGGAATCGGATTGATTGGAATTTGAAACACTTGCACAGTTATCGCAGACATTACCAATTCCGTCCCCGTCCGCATCGACCTGATCTGGGTTAGCCACTGAAGGACAGTTGTCATTACCACCGGAAAGTCCGTCTCCATCAAAATCAATAGCTACTAAATTATTTGAAGAATTATTTGTCGGGGTATTTGCAATTGCCCAAGTACTTCCCCCATCTTCCGTCCTGGCAATTGATTGAGCACTATCTGGCTCATTTCCACCTAGGTCTTGCGCATTCACAATTGTAACATTCTTTATTCTAAATGATACCTCATCGATCAAATCATTCGAACTGTTCCTTAATATAATAGTATCTCCTGGATCATCGTTTAGATCATTGGATAGCTCATGTATTACAAAACCATGCCCAGATATCGAATTTGCGGAAATATTATGACAATTCTCCGATCCATTTCCTCCGCTCAGTTCACAAAGTTTCCAACCACTTAAACTAACTAAGCTATTGGTTTTATTATAAAGCTCCACCCACTCATCTCCAGAATACACAAACTCATTAATCAGAATATTGGCAGTGCTCTCATTAAAGACCACGGCTGTGTTTTCAGATGATATCGTTCCCACCACCACAAACACAGTCATGTGATCCAATTCCGCATTTACTTTTGCACTTTTTACTTCGATATTTTCATCTGAAACAACTTCTGCTTTTTTCAATCCATCCACGTCTTCGGCAAATTTAATCTGCACATTGTTTTCATTTTCTGGCTTTGGCAAAGTTAAATCATATTTAAAAGTTCCATTTTCCATATCAGATGTGATGTCATAAGCTTTGTCAGAAAGCGCTCCGAGTTCAACAATTTGTTCATCTGTTAAAGTAATTTCTTCAATAGTGAGACTGCCGGGATTTTTTGGTAATTTGGAAAAAGTAACGGTAACTTTATCATTTTGAGGTGCTTTATATGTCTCATCTACTTTAACCGGGCTAATTGTCGCCTCTTTTCCATTCACATCCCAGACTGCTTCTTTAACAGATAAAGATTTTTCCACGTCTTCTGTTTTTTCTACTTTTTCTGCTTCTTTCGTCTCTTCTATATCTTCTGTTTTCAAATCTTCTTCTGTCTTTTCTTTCTCTTCAACTACTACATCTTTTTCAATCGGCTCAACATCATCTTTAACCTCTGTTGCTTCAGGCGTGCTCTTTTTATCTTCTGAAACATCTACTGGCTCTTCAATCACAATCGTCTCATCCCCTTCTGTAGCGTGAGCCACATTTAGGAAAAGAAAATTGAGAGAGGACATTTGCATAACAAACATTGGCAACATTATACTTGCTAAAATCTTTCGCATTAGTTTTTGATTGCTTTTTTTGAACATTTTTTCAATCATATTTATTTTTTAAAATTTATTTATTTATTAAAAATTTGCAAAAAAAAGCCGACCATTTTTTACTATGATACCTCCATAGCAAAAACCAGTTGACTTTCTAAAGCAAAATTATTTCTTTTTATCCAAAAGAATGTTTTCATCACCCGTATTTTAGAACAAAATTCCTTTATCTTGTTCTATTTTATATTTAATTTATTTTTTTCTATTAAATTTTCATTCGTATATTCGTATGAATTCGTAATTCGTAGAGAGTAACAAAAAAAACCGACTCAAACAACAAATCCTTATACTTGGATTTATTATTTAAGCCGGTTTCGCCATTGGACTCCTCGTGTAATTCATTAGCGACCAATCTTTTCAGGATACCTCGGTCTTTCTTTGCACGAATCAATGCCTCTTAAAAATATTCAATTTTATTTTCCTCACTACAATATTAACATACTCGCGCTAGAATACAAGCAACCTTTTTAATCCACGGAACTTTTCATTTGACTTTTATCGCTAAATAGTGCTAGCCTTTAGACAACGGAATGTTTCTTATAATTTAAGAGGTTAAATTATATTACGGAGGAGAAAATGGCAGAACGAAATAAACCCAATGAAAACGCTAGCGAAAATGAGCACCCCTGCGATATTGAAATTCGCGCCCTGCAAGAATCCGCCCGGAGCATAATCAATATTGAGGAGGTTTTTTGGAGAAGAAGCGCCCTTGCCAATGAAGAATTTTGGGATTATGTCCAAAGAATTCGTGCGCTTCAAAAAAAGCGGAGGCAAGAAGATGAATAAGGTTTTAACCCCGCAGGCTGCGTGCCAGTCTGCGGGTGTTTTTATTTAAAAATAGCGGTCCAACCGCTAAAGCTTTAGCGGTTGGACCGCTATTTTTTAAGGTTGTTTTATTTCTTTTTATGTTTATTTGCTTTAATGCTATTTTGTTTTTATGTTTTATGTTAAACTTATTTTTGTAAGAGTTTATTTTTCACCTTTTATTATGCACGTTCTAAACATTCTCACAACTTCATCTGATACTTTTTCCTTGATCGCTTATTTCATCATTTTTTTGGTAGCTCTTTTTGAGTCCATTCCGATGTTTGGATTTTTTATCCCCGGCCAAATTGTGGCTGTAACGGCCGGACTAATAGCTAAAGTTGGTTCCTTAGATATTGTCATTGTGATAATTGTCTTATTTCTGGGCGCAGTCGCGGGAGATTTAATCGGATATCTTTTAGGGAAAAAATATGGAGAAAATTTTATTATTAAATACGGCAAATATTTTTTTCTCAAAAAAGAAAACTTTGAAAAAACTCGCAACTTAGTTAATGAACACACTGGCAAAACTATTATCATCGGGCGATTTAACTCTGTTACCCGCGCTTTTGCTCCTTTTACCGCCGGCTCCGTAGGCATTCCTTTCTCTAAATTCATTCTTTATGACATTTTGGGCGGTATCTTTTGGGCCCTATCTTTTGCGATGCTCGGCTATATTTTCGGCAATAATTATAAAGCTATCAGTAATTATTTTGGAGAATTTATCCTTATCGCCATCCTTATCGGTGCGCTAATTATTTATCTATACAAAAAAATAAATAAAAAAAGGCGAATTTTTGATCGCCGCCATCTTTATATTTTACTAATCAATCTTTTTTCTCTCTATGTATTTTTTAGAATGCTGGATAATTTTGTCGAACAAGAGCTTCTCGTCAGCTGGGATAAATGGATAAACTCTCATATTCAAATACTTTGGAGCCCTTTCTTAAATAAACTAATGATATTTACTACCAATTTGGGTGGCGCCACCTTTCTAATCATTGCTTCCATAATTCTTTTGGCCTTTTTCATCTCAAAAAAGAAATGGCGCTACTCTACTCTTTTAATCTTATCCTTGGCAGGAGGACAACTACTCCAAGTTTTAACCAAACACCTAATTGGCCGAGAACGCCCACTTGACGCGCTCATCCAAGCTTCCGGCTTTAGTTTGCCCAGTGGTCACGCTACCAGAATTGCGATATTTTTTGCTCTTTTAATTTATTATTTTAAAAATCATCTCAAAAATTCCTACTTAAAGTATTTCCTCATTACGCTTTGTTTTTTTATTATTTTAAGTGTAGGTTTTAGTCGTATTTATCTCAGTGTCCATTGGTTTACTGATGTTATTGCTGGGTTTGCACTGGGAATTTTTTGGCTTACTTTCCTCATCCTAACACTTGAAGTAGTTTCAACAGTCTTTAAAGAAAAAATAACTAAATTAAAAAATTACCTTAATAAAAACTCTAGAAGTTTATAAAGTTGCAAGTTTTTAAAGTTTATAAAGTATGGTAAAAATAGAAAAATTTGAAGATATTATTGTTTGGCAAAAATCAAAATTACTCATTGTTGATGTGTATAAAGATTTTAGAGACTGTAGAGATTATGCTTTCCGTGATCAAATTCAAAGAGCTTCCGTTTCAATAATGAATAATATTGCAGAAGGCTACGAAAGAATGGATAACAAAGAATTCGCAAAATTTTTGTATATTGCTAAAGGTTCGTGTGGGGAGGTTCGTTCAATGCTTCACTTAGCATTAGATTTGGGATACATTAGCGAAAAAACCTTTAATTTAAACTTAGAGAGAACACTAGAAATCTCTAGAATGCTATCGGGCTTTATCAAAAAGCTAAAATAAGCCACTAAAAAATCATTCGCTTCATAAATTCTTTTTATTTTGGAAACTTTCTCTCACTTTACAAACTTTATAAACTTTATGAACTGCGTTATTAATTTTATTCATAACGCAGGGCTTCTATTGGGCTTAAATTAGCCGCTCTTCGTGCTGGATAGAAACCAAAAATTATTCCTACCGCAGCTGAAACTCCGAAAGAAAGTAAGACTGAAGAAAGAGAAATACTTGAAGATAAGCTAAAGAAAACCGTTAGCAGATAAGAAGCCACAAATCCCAAAATTACTCCAGTCACTCCCCCAATAAAAGTTAATGTTATAGCTTCAGCTAAAAATTGCATATTGATGTAAAACTTTCTGACTCCCACTGCTTTACGTAAGCCGATTTCTCTAGTTCTTTCAGTTACAGTAGTAAGCATCATATTCATAATGCCGATTCCTCCTACTAAAAGAGAGATGCCCGCAATTGAAGAAAGCAAAATAGTAATAGTCCCAGTAATACTGGAAGCGGTAGAAATAATTTCATTTTGATTCATGATTCTAAAATCAGCGTCATCAGTACTGGCAATTTTATGAGTTTCTAAGAGGACAGCCTGAATATCTTCTTGAGCCTGCGTCATAGCATCTTGGGTTTCTACGGTAATATTTATATTGCTAATATAGTCATTTCCGGCTAAATAATTTTGAGAGGTTTTCATTGGAACATAAACTACATCATCTTGATTATTAAAACCGCTTCCTCCTTTAGCTGTGGTTACTCCGATTACTTGAAAAATGACATTATTGATTCTAATCGTTTGCCCGACTGGATTAGCCTCTGTGCCAAAAAGAGATTCACTGGTATCCGGTCCGATTACGGCCACCTTGGCAGAGCTTCTTACTTGATTTTCACTAAAAAACAAACCACTATCCAAAGTTACATTTTTTACCATCGCATAATCATCCGTCGTTCCGATAACTTGAGTTCGAGTATTATTATTCTTGGCTGTAATTTGATAATTACCCGTTACCGATGGAGCGATAGCTTTAATATTATCCACTTTATCTTTAATAGCTGACACATCCTCCTCAGTTAAGGTTTGCGCGCTACCTGAGCTTTGCCTGACGCCACCGACACTCTGTGAACCAGGCATAATCATAATTAAATTAGAGCCGATCGACTCTATTTGAGTTTCGATAGATTTCTTTGATCCCTGACCAATTCCCACCATTGTAATTACTGAGGCAATTCCAATTACAATTCCCAAAATCGTAAGTCCGGAGCGAACCTTATTGCCCATCAGCGACCATATTACTTCTTGTATTAAATCTTTAAACATATTAGCACGTTAGCATATTAGCATATTAACAATGGAACAAAAAAATTATTCGTGTGTCATCTCGAGCGAAACGACAGTGGAGTCGAGAGATCTAATAAATTTTATATACAATTAAGATTTCTCCACGCATAAATTTATGAGTACATAAATTTATTTGGTCGAAATGACATACACCTAGAACATTCACAATTTTTAATTATTCATTTTTAATTTTTTAATTAATTTTGTCTGATTCAATCTCTCCATCTCTGATCGTGATAATTCGATTAGCATATTGCGCCACTTCCATTTCATGCGTAATTAACACAACTGTATGTCCTTTATCATTTAATTCTTTAAGCGCATTCATCACCAAATGGCTAGTCTTCGTATCCAAATTTCCCGTCGGTTCATCCGCTAAAATTATAGCGGGATCATTGATAAGCGCTCTAGCAATAGCTACTCTCTGCATCTGACCACCTGAAAGCTGATTGGAAAGATTATAAAATTTATCCTCATCCATTCCTGCATATCTCAAACATTCCCTGGCCTTCTCTTCTCTTTTTGTTCTATCTATTCCTGAGTAAATAAGAGGCATCATTACATTTCTCATCACGCTCGTTCTGGGCAAAAGGTTAAAGGATTGAAAAACAAAACCTATTTTATTTCTTCGTAAATCAGAAAGCTCATCATCATCTAACTTGGAAACTTCCGCCCCATCCAAAAAATATGTCCCGTCTGTTGGCGAATCCAAAGCTCCCAAAATATGCATCAAAGTTGATTTTCCGCTTCCACTTGGGCCAATAATAGATACGAATTCTCCCTTATCAATTTTAAAAGAAATTCCTTTAAGCGCTTTAGTTTCCACGTCCCCATTAACATATATTTTTTGGATATTTTTGCATTCAATCATAATTATATTTTTTAAGACTTATGCGCTTAAGCTATGCAATTCCAGTTTCTAAAAAATAATATTTAAAAACGCAAGTCCTGTCTTTATTTAATATTCATTAATTAATCCCGCGGACCACCGCCACCGCTTATACCAGGAATTCTTATCGAGGAACTGTTGCTTTTATTGTTAGTGCTCGAAATACTGCTAGTAGCTGTTTGTCCACCTGTGGTAGTTATTGTTTTGGTAACAACTTCTTGCCCCTCGGTAATTCCGCTTACTATTTCAGTGTTAACATCGTTAGTGTTTCCTGCTGTTACATTAATTTTTTTGGGCACGCCTCGTTCTAACACTTCTACATAATCTCCTTTTTGACCATTTTTAATGGCACCACTGGGAATCATTATTACATTTTCTTTTTTATCAACTGAAATAACAGACGAGACGCTCATTGTGGGCTTAATGCGATCATCCAATTGATCGAATTTCACAGTTACTCCATAACTCACTACGCCTGATGTAGCTGTACCAATTGAATCTATTTTTTCCACTTCTCCGGTAAAATTTGTATCCGCCAGAGCATCCAGCGTGATAGAAACTTTTTGCCCGACTGCTACTTTGGCGATATCTACTTCATTAACAGGGATTTCGGCTTTTAAAGTTTTTAAATCACCCACAATAAGCGCTGACTCACTTGCATTATTGGAAGAAGAACCTAACTCATCTCCATTTTTTATTGAAACTTCTATAATTGTTCCAGCAATCGGAGAAGTAACTTTTCTCTTGCCAGCGTCTGAAACTATATTTCTATAAGAAGATGCAGAAGCGCTCAGACTTTTTTGGGCCTGAATTATGGAACCTTCGGCTAAATCTATTTTATTTTTTAAAACATCCAATTGCCTACCGGTATAAGCATCATCGTCATCATCATCTTTATTTTTTGCTACTCTGTATTCTGCTTCGGCTGAAAGTTTTGAATTTTTAGCTGAGTCTAAATTATTTAAAGCTTGCTGATAAGAAGCATTAGATTGAGCTACATTTGCATCTAGGTCATCATTTACAACACTAAAAAGAAAATCTCCCTTTTTAACTGTATCTCCAACCTTTACCGCCAAATCAGCAATTGTTCCGCTGATAGTTGGGTCAACAGTTTCTTGGGAATCCACCACAATGCTTCCACTGGCGATAATTGTCGATTCTAGAGTTCCCTTTTCAGCGGCTTGGGTTACGTAGCGAACGCTAGCCGTACTGGATTTGCTTTTTTTATACCAATAAAATCCTCCTCCCAAAACAATTAATCCTATTAGCAAACCGATATATAGTTTTTTCTTCTTCATCTTTATCAAATTAAAATATTATAATTAAAACATTTTTTATGCATATTAATAATACGATTTCTATCCAAAAAGTTTGCAAAAACCGCTTGCCTGCTGGCAAGCGGAAAATTAAATTAATTATTTTTATTCAACTGCATTTGCGCCAGTTTGTGCTTGAGATCCGCCTTTTCCCGGCCCTCCTTTTGGCATATCAGCAGATTTACATGCGACTATTTCACTGTTTTGCATCTGTGTGCATACTCCTGATATTTTTTTAACCTCGTTTTCTTCATTGTTTCTAGCAGGCATAGCTACTTCACAACTGTCTCCAATAGCTTTTCCGTTACAAACAGTTTCGGCTTCTGCAGAAAACTTTCCTGCACCTCTATCGCTTCTTTCACCATTAACTCCTTGCACAGCTTGGTTTTGCACCTGATTTTGCTCCATGTTTTTATTTTCTTCTCCGGTTTTTTGAGTCTCTTTTCCCCCGCAGCCTGCCAATGAAAAAGATATTCCTATTAAAAATAAAAAAACAATACTCAGTTTAATATTTCTTCTTAACATTTTTATTATTTATTATTTATATTAAAATATGGTGATTCAATCTAGATTTTAAATCACACATTGGCCATATAAATATTACGCACAAAAAAAATAAAGTTTGCAGTTACTACGAATTACGAATCTATATAAATATATGAATTTAAGAATTTGGAAATTTATGATTTTAAGAACAAAATAAACAAGATTTATTTGAATATTATAATTTTCAATGACTGGTTACAGATGACTGATGACTTTGTGATTTAATTTTATTTGACATTTGGATTTTGAAATTTTAAACTTAACGCCTGTCTGGTTTTCTATCAAAGGGTGGTGGCAAAACCAATGAAGCCTTGAAAATATGCTCGCCTATTTTTTCTCCGATAATAGCCACCATAATATTTTCTTCCATTTTTCTAATTTTAAATTCTGTTTCATTCGAATAGCGAACCTCCCAAACTTCATTATCAAATCCCCTTAAATTAAAAAACTCTTCATCTATTTTAATTATTTTTCCACCCAATAATCCCTCTTGCGGATCTTGCCATCTTTTTTCTACAGGAAAAGCAATTCCTCTGGACATCGGCCTGTTAAACATTTTGCCTTCTCCCATATGCCTATTAATCTTAGCTAAATGTAAAAACGCTCCCAGCATAGAAATAATTAAAACTCCGATACTGGTAATAAAAAGAATGCTATATCGATATCCTCTTTTGGTTTTTTTAATCGCTAAAAATCCACTCACTCCGGCCAAAATGGCTAACACTATCCACAGATAAGGAGCGGTTCTAGCTAAAATAAAAAATATTCTTCCCAAACCTAATTGGCGAATAACACTTGGATGAATATCTAATAAGTTTAAAATAATAAAAGAAAAAAATATCGCCCCCAAAAACAAAGTGGTCATCCAAATAAACCAAAAAAGATAATTTTTCCAGTTCAAAAAAATTTTTGACTCTGGGACAATTTTTTCTTGTTTTATTTTTTCAATAATTTTCTGGGCGGGATTTTTTTCCATACATTTATAAATTTACACTTTTCACCCTCTCCCCCTCCCTGAGGGGGAGAATTAAAGAGGGGGTGAAAAAGTCAATCTCTTATTTTAAATAATAGTATTTTTAACACGTAGGTCTTATGCTTATATAATTTTTTTATTCTTAGCTTCTGTTAGAATAATCTTTCTTCCTCTATTTACCAATGAAGCGATAGTGCCCTTGGGGAGTTGCACAATATCCATAATTTCTTCATAACTTTTTTCTTCGATAAACCTTAGCATCAAAACTTCTTTATATTTGTCCGGTAAATTTACGATGATATCTTTTATTTTTTCCAGCGAATCGGCATTAACATATTCTTTTTCCATATTAAGACTGGACTTAAGTACTTTTACCAAATCTTCATCTTCTAGCCAAATAGTAGAAGGCCGTGCTTTTCTCTTTCGTATTTCATCAATCGTGGCATTTCTGGTGATCTGATAAACCCAGGTAGAAAAAGTCATTTCTGTATCATAATCATTCAAATACCGATAAATTTTAATAAAAACTTCTTGCAAAATATCTTCGATATCCTCTTGGGAAAAATAGGACATTCGGCGGATATAACAAAACAACCGGCTCCAATACCGAGTTACAATTGCTTGAAATTCATCTGGATTTTTTATAGCTGCCAATACTAAATCTTTATCCTCGGCACTATTTTCTTGATAATTCATGAATGTACTTATATTATACGCCTAAGAACGAAATTGTTTGCATTAAATCATGTTAGCATATTAACATTTTAGCATGAAAACAAATAAACATGTTCCCTCTCCACCTCTTTGAGGGGGAGATGTCCGACAGGACAGAGGGGGTGTTATTTTTAAATTTATAATTTTTAATTTTAAATGAATTTCCAATGATTCAATTTTAAAATCTTTATATTTATTTGTCATCCCAAAAATTACATCAGATACAGTCCCACACTTTATGACTAAAATAAAATAAATCAACTCGAAAAGAGCGTTAAGAAACTTTGTCATGGAGCGAACGCGGAACCAAAAGTTTTAGCGAGTGAGAGTTAGATTTATTTATTTTAGGAGTACGTGTGGCAGTTTTTTTGTAACCTTTTTTTGCTGTCAAAAAAAGTTAGTGAGAAAAATATAATAGCAAAGTCTTATGATTTAAACTTATCCACTCGCCTCGCTAAAACTCTGACTAAGCGGACGGACGGGTAATTAATAGGAAAAATAAAAAAATCCGCGTTAGGCGGATTTTTTGTATATTGAAAGTAAAATTATTTTAATTCAACTTTTGCGCCAGCTTCTTCCAATTTCTTTTTCATTTCTTCAGCTTCAGCTTTGGCAACTTTTTCTTTAATCATTTTTGGAGCAGCGTCAACGATATCTTTTGACTCTTTTAATCCAAGTCCGGTAATTTCACGAACTACTTTAATAACATTGATTTTTTTGTCTCCAGCAGATGTAAGCTCTACATCAAATTGACTCTTTTCCTCAACTGCAGCGGCTTCAGCTGCAGGAGCAGCTCCCATCATCATTGGAGCAGCAGCGCTAACACCAAATTTGTCCTCTAGAACTTTCACTAATTCTGAAAGATCCAAAACACTCATTTTTTCGATCTCTGCTACTAGTTTTTCAAATTTTGCAGGAACAACGACTTCTTCTTTTTTTTCTTCTGTCATATGTTTAGTTCACGGTTCTTAGTTTGTAGTTCACAGTTCTACCCACCAAAAACGTTTATTTGATTATTTAAATTAATTTTTTAACAATTTAACCTTTTAGCAATTTAACAATTTATTAAGCTTTACTGTCAGCGATGGCTTTAACTACATTTACCAACCCTCTCATATTGCCCGCCAATACGTTAACGAATCCTGAGATTGGAGCATTCAAAGTTCCTACCAATTTAGCCAACATCTCTTCTTTGCTTGGAAGTTTGGCTAATGCATCTACTTCTTGAGCACTCATACCTTTAACTCCCAAAACTCCTCCCAAAATTTTCAAATTTTCATTCTCTTTGGCAAATTTGCTTAAAATTCTTGCTGGTGCCACTTCATCATTATCTGAAATAGTAATGGCTAGTTGTCCGGCTAAGCTTTTTACATCTACCTCAATCTCAGCATTTTTCAAAGAAATCTCTATTAGATTTTTTTTAATAACATTAAGATTGGTACCCTCTTTCTTCAATCGACTTTTCAATTCATTGATATCGTTAGTTTTAACTCCACGATAATCCGCGAAAACGATAGCTTTGGAAGACTTGATTTTCTCGGTCAAATTTTTGACAATGTCTTCTTTTTGTAATCTTGTTAACATATTTTTTTCCTCCGTCAGCTGACGGATGGAGGACTATTAATTATTTTATAACTTATGCAATTAAATTTAGCTTCATCTAATAAAAAATTCTGCTTTTAATTGCAGAACTTGATAAAAACAACTTAAAAAAAATTGTTTCTTATCCTCGGCAGGTCTTATTTTGGATGCCTACTGTCTGCGGATTATTTAATTTACTTAACTAATATAGCGCTTATTTCCCTGCTTGTCAATAAAATTACTCAGCTTTAGCTTCCTCAGTAACTGGAGATTCTAAAGTAGTAGCAACCGCTGGAGCTTCTTCTGTCTTGACTTCTTCTACTTTTTTCATCTTAACAATTCTCTTTTTGGCTTCGATAACTTTTTGGGCTACCAACAAATTGTGCACGGAGTCTGAAGCTTGAGCGCCTGTTCCTAGCCAATATTGAATTCTTTCATTTTTAAAAACACCTTTTTTCTGGGCTGGATCCCAACTTCCCAAGATTTCGATGTGTTTTCCGGTTGGAGTAGCTGAATTCTCTTGAACTACAATTCTAAATTGAGGTTTATTTTTTCTTCCTACTCTTGAAAATCTAATAACTATCATAAAAACAAAAATATAGCTTACCTACTGTTTTTCGAGTATTTAAGCACCATTTATAAATTATTTTATTGTCTATACCTGAGCTTACAGTATTTATTTAAATATGTCAAGAATTAAAATATCACTGTCAATCTTAGTATCCACCCCTCTCATCTATTTACTATTTTCCCTTATAGCTATATCTTTAAAATAAAGTAAAACGGCAAAAATAATCAACTAATGTCCATGCTAGAAATTCTCACTAAATTACTTTTCTTATATTTACCTTTCCAAATCGCTCTTAATCCAGCTGAAGGTTTTGATTTGGCGTCGGTGAGAATTATTATTCCCTTATTATTTATTGCTTGGCTGATTGACGGACTAAAAAATAAAAAAATAATCATTCCTAATAATTTAACTTTTTTCTTACTAATTTCTTTTTTATTTTTAACTTCTTTTTCTTTATTTTTTGCTGAGAATTTTGTTTGGGGGTTACGGAAGTTAATCTTTCTATTTTCGATTTTTCCGCTCTTTTTTGTTGTCCATGCTATCTTCTCATCTAATCAAGCTAAAAAACTCTCTTTGCTTAAATTCACAGCTCTGGGGGGCGTTTTTACAGCACTTCTCGGAATAATTCAATTTTTATTACAACTTATCATTCCTTTAAATAAACTGTACTCTGCTTGGGCGATTATCATTGTTCCTTTTTTGGGAAATTCTTTTTCGCAGGCGGTACTTACTAATCCCAGTTGGCTGGTAAACGTCGGCGGACACACCCTGCTTCGAGCCACTGCTTTTTTCCCTGATCCGCACATGCTCGCTTTTTATCTTAACATCACTGGTTTGATTTCTTTGGGCATTTATTTTTCCCAACAAGAATATGACCTACGCACCTCCCCTCTCCCCCTCCTTGAGGGGGAGATGCCGACAGGCAGAGGGGGTGGAAAATTAACCATTTATTTTTCTAAACATTTAAGTCCTAAAGAAATAAAAAATAAGAAGAATTATTATTTGTTTTTTTCAATCATAATATTTCTCGCTAGCTTTCTAACTTTTTCCCGCGGCGGTTATCTAGGCTTAATTGCCGGATTATTGTTTTTTGGATTTTTTACCTTCAAATCCAAATTAAAATATTTTTTTAACAACGCTAAAAGAGTAATTTCATTGATTTTTATTTTGATAACATTTAGTTTGATTCTTGCCATCCCTAATCCTATCACTAACCGCCTCACTTCAAGTTTCGATTTATCCGAAGGTTCAAATACTGGCCGAATCGAAACTTGGAAGCAATCTTTAGAAATAATCAAAGCAAACCCCACCTTAGGAGTGGGCTTGGGAAATTATTCTCTAAGCATCAAACCCTCAGCCAATTATCGCGAACCTATTTATTCCCATAACACTTTTCTGGATATCGCTGCTGAAACTGGGATTTTAAATGCTCTTGTCTGGCTACTTTTATTTTTATTTAGTATTATTAATTTTACTCGGGGATTTATTATAAATAATGATTTTATCGATCTAGCCCTAGTCTCCGCTCTAGTTTCATTATCTATCCACTCTCTTTTTGAAACTGCTATATTTTCAGTGCATATCCTGCCACTTATTATTTTAATTCTCAGCCTTAATAACTCAAAACAAAATTAGCACCCTCTCCACCTTGTACTCAAGGGGGAGATGTCCAGTAGGACAGAGGGGGTGTAAAATTACCCATGGCTACAATATACAACCCAATCTCCGCCAAAAATTTAATCTACTTCACGCTATTTTTTTCTCCTGCTTATTTGATTAGATTTTCAATTTTCAATATTCCTCTTAATTTGCTGGATATTTTAATTCTGCTCACAATAGGTGTCTGGATTTATGAAAATAGCTCACATCTGTTGGAAAAAATAAAAATATCTCTTAGAAAAATTATTTTTATCCTGCCACCTGTAGCACTTATCCTGCTGGGACTTTTTATTTCAGCTTTACTGAATAATAATTTATTTAGAGAATTAGGTATCATAAAAAGCTGGTTTATTTTACCGATTATTTTCGGCTTTATCACTTTTGTTGAAATTAAAAAAAATCCAGAATTCGATAAAATTCTAAATACTATTTTCTTTTCATCTTTTTTTATTTCTATTGTAAGCCTTCTTTACCTTGCTTTGGGTCAAATAACTTATGATGGACGCCTCAATGCTTTTTATCTTTCCCCTAATCATTTAGCTATGATAATTGCGCCTGGCTTTTTAATTGGATGCTGGAAACTTGTTACAAAGAAAAATATAAATTATTATTTAATAATTTATCTTGTGCTTATGGCTCTTTCCCTGTTTTATACCCATTCTTATGCCACTTGGATTAGTATATTTTTTTCTATTTTCGTGATTTTAATTTCTGCCCGGAAAAAATATCTTTTAATTTTAATCATAGCAATTTTATTTTTCTTTTCCCTGGAATACAATTCTGACAAATTCAAAAATATTTTCAATTATTCAGCCAGTTCTTCTTTGAAATCAAGGTTGGTTATCTGGCAAGTTTCTGAGAAAATTATCTTTGATAATTGGCTTTGGGGAATTGGAGCGGGAAATTTTCAAGAAAAATATTTATCCTACCAAAAATATTTTACTCCTTATCCGCAGTGGGCTGTACCCCAGCCCCACAATATTTTCTTAGCTTTTTGGCTTCAGACAGGACTCATTGGACTGATTGGTTTTTTATATCTAATAATTGCTTGGGGTCTAGAAACAATAAAAATCCTTGTTTTATCTAAGGATTCTACTGAGAAAAATTTGTCTTTAATTTTACTTGCAATTATTTTTTCTATGTTAATTGCCGGATTGTTTGACACCCCTTACTGGAAAAATGATTTATCTCTGATATTTTGGACCATAATTTCTACAGGCGCTAAGTCGCGCTACTTTTTACTAAAGAAGAATTCTAAATAACCCCTCGCTTTTTCTATCTATAAAAAACAAGAAGTCTTCATTGGGAGATAACAATAAATTAGTTGCATCTATATCCTGCTTAATGTATTTCTCCTCTATAATTTTTTCTTTCTTGGCGCTTTCAATATTTATCTTCCAGAATAGATCTTTGGTATAAATTTTATTATTCAAATAATCGTTGGGCATAACTAAATTGTTTTCGATATTTACCGGCATCGCACAATACACACTTTTATTGTTATTTGTCCAAACACATTTATTGGACATGGTGGGAAAATTTAGATTTAAACAATCATTAGTTTTTATATCGCAAACTTCTAAAATTAAATTGCTTCCTCCTTTTTGAGAAACGCTGCTTCTCAGGAATTTACCCCCATCTTTGGACCACAAATAATCAGCTCCAAATTTCGATTCTCCCCTTTTTTCCAACTCTCCTTCTCCAAAGGGTATTATTGTTAAATTTGACTCTTTGAAAGCGTCTGGCTGCAACCAGAAAGAAGCCTTGGCTGATCTTGGTATATCGCTTATATAAATTTTATCATCTTCAATTTTGGCTATTTCCTTCCAATTACTTCCGTCTGGGTCAGAAATATTTAAAGTTTTCTTTCCACTGGCTTGATCTTCGTAAGTATAGACAATTTTCTGATAAAAATTTATCCAGTTCAGTGCTTTTGAATTTTTTATAAGTTTTTCTTTATTTCCAAAAGAATACAAATAGAAAGAATCTTTAATTTTCAGTATGGCTTCCTTCTTATTTTTATTCCAAATTATTTGTTCTGCTTCATTAAAATCATCATTGGATAATTTATTCTTAATAGATTTTCCGTCAAATGAAGCTGTCCAAAAACTTCTGTCTTCACTGCTATAATACTGGATTTTCTCGCCATCTTCGCTTAGCGACAAACCTCGTGTGCCTTTTTCAACTAGCTGAACCAACTTATCCAGATTGTTAAGGCTGCTTTTTTTGTCATTTTTTATCAGCTTATCTGCAGGGACGCTTTGCTCGTCTTGCGCCAAAAATAAATTGTACGCAATATAAAAACTCCCCACTAAAAAAAGCAACACAGATGAAATTATAAAAACTTTCTTCATTTTTAGATTATCTAAAAAAATTATCTAAGATTTCTTTTGCCCCAAAGTCATAATGACTCCCGATGCGAAAATAATAGTCACAACGGTCATCATCAATCTAAACATAAAAATCATTTGTTCCGGAATATTGTAAGCCAACCCTGCTATTATCTTTAAGGCTTTCTTCCCCATAGTCGGACTACTGGATTCGGATACCTTCACCGTTATTGAATCTGCTATTTTTTTGCCCCCCGTTTCGCCTTCTGCCAATCCCCAGCTTTTTAAATTTGCCCTCTGGGCATCTGACTGCCAATATTCAGCTTCAAAAGAAATATTCACCATTGATCCTACTGAATATGCGCTTAAATCTATAGTGCAAGAAGCGCTCGTGCATCCTTCAATGGGAGTTCCATTAACTGAATACTTGACATTTTTTAAGCTAGTTGGATCAGTGCCAATCCAAGCTGGATAATATGTTGGCGTAATAGTAACCGAACCGCTTCCATTAAATACATTTTCTTTGCAATCAGGCATTGCTTCTGGAAGCGTCTTAGGGTCCGCCGGATCAACTTTTGTCGGATCGACTACAGTAACATACGTGCCCATTACAGCTGTATCGTCAACTTTGCCATTTAAATCCTTGCAAATATTCTCTCCTGTAGTATTATCAACTACTTCTCCTCTATTTATTCTATTATTAGGACCAATACCTACCATTAGCTTAGTAACTACAAAATCTTTACTAATTGTTAATTTCTCTCCGCTATTTTTACCTGGGACTGCGGCCTCAGGACTCGCAGTATCATTGGCTACGACACTTAAGATATGATTATCGCCCGGCCTTCCCTCCAAAAGAAATGTTACGCTATTTCCTTGCTTTGTCTCTCCCTCTTTTAGGGTATTTATACTTTTTCCATCCAATAACCAGAGATAATTACTAATCCCGCTACCGAGAGACTTATTTAGCGTAGCAGTGATAATTTGATTTTCAAGCACCTCACAACTTCCACCCGTTTTGCAGATTTCTGTTTTGCCCACTTCAATCTTTATTCCGCCACTTCCACTATTACTTGGTTCAATTAAAATATCGCTTCGACCGCTTCTTGTTGTTCCGGTAGAGCCCGTCCCAGTATCAAAAAACTCCTCACTCTCTACAGAAAATCTCAAGAAATCATAAGTAACATCTTCTCCTGCAGAATTTTTTACTGTAGTAGTATTTAATTGTAGCTCCAGCTGGTCCAATCCTAAGCCTTCTAATAATTTTATATTATTAGTTTTTCTAAAAAGTTCGTTGTTAGACAATAGCACCCAACCTTCATTTAAAGAAAGTTGATCCCTGGTCCCTTTAAATCCATAGATAGACCATTTGTAATAAATTTGACTAGTATCAACATTTGGATCGCTTGTGTTGCTTGCAATAGTCAATGTATCTCCACCTTTTGATTTTCCAATGTTATCAGTCCCCAAGGATCCAATATTGGGATTTTTAGGATAAAAATCCATAGTAGTTTCCATGTTATCCGCCTGATTGCCGTCTGTCGGCGCTACTAAATTAAATTTTAAACATTTGTCTATATCAACATAAGCAAAAGGTATTTCCACTAAAAAATTTCTTATTTTATTTGCATAGACACCTCTTTCTATTTTACATTCCTCATCACCTTCTTTATTAAAAATATTATTAACCAATGCATAACTTATCGCCACAGAAGAATCATCATGTTTAGTAGGCAAATATGCCTGGCCTTCCACAATCACTCCTATCTTATCTCCTGGCGTATATGTCCAAGACGCTTTGTCCATGCCTAATCCAGCCACATTGGCTTCATCATTGTTCTCGTTATCGATGGTACTTGGATCGTTCGGATCAGTTCCCCAAAAATCTTCCTCCCTCGCTCCAAAATTACCATCACCCACTTCCATCCCGGAAACTTTTGGAAATTTATGTTCGCATTTTAATTCTACCTGATCTTCAGTCAACACTTTTGTCTTACAAGCCGGATCAGCTATCCCAACTTTTTTATTTAAAATTTTATCGCAATCACTCCCCGCTGCATAGCCTCCTATGCATGGAATAATTTGATTACAGTTTGGTTCTATTAAATCCAAGTCTTCATTGGAAACACACAGCGGTATAGTGCTATCCGGGCAAGTAGTTTTATCAGTTTCCGGATCACAATCCGGATCATAACCAGAATCAGTAAATATTTCTGTATAAATTTTATTTGGTCCGTATGTTGTTTCTTGATGTGCTGGCGTTTCTATAGTAGTTTCAGTTGATGAAGATGAAGATGATGACCCCCCCGTAGAATTATTTTCTTCTGTTGTACTCGTAGAACTTCCTCCGCTAGAACTCGAGCTGGAACTACTAGTACTGCTACCCATGTCGTATTGGGGCACCTCTGTTGTTTCACTGGTAAATCCACACTCCAAAATATCCGTATTTGCACATAAAATCTGACCGTCTCCACAACCCTCATCATCATCCCCACTACTAACTTTCCCTATAGCCATCTCATAATTTTTTCCTGAAATAAAATCGTGCAAATAACAATAATCCGTCTCTTGCACATTGACTCGGCCTCCTTTGTGTGCACCGTATCCATCGCTATCGGTATCTGAAGAATAATTCGCTTTTGCTTTTATAAAGCCTCCGTTTGCTACTGTTCTCATTGCTTCTATTTTCCAATCATCAATATTTATCCTATCATTCCCATCAACATCACAAGAGCCTTTCCAGGCAGCGTCTCCTTTTTTAAGGCCATCTTCACAGCCGGGGTGTTTGATATACCAAGTAAAATACATATTTTCCACGCCTTCTTGAAAATATTTCGGGATAGCGGTAGCTGTTACTTTTTCACCAAATTTAGGATTAGTAGGATTGAAAAATATATCCACTTCAGCCGCAGGAGTCTTTTGCTCTCCCACATTAAATGATTCTCCGAGATCTTTGACGGAGTCCTTATCTACATGATAACGATTTTCCAATTGTTGTGCTGCTTTATTTGCATTAAAAGATGGCTCCTTTGGTTTACCCAATGAAAGAGCTAGCGCTGGTTGAACGATTAATAAAGCCACCTCTATAAATACTACACTAAACAGAAGTAATTTTTTAATAATTTTCTTCATTTTTTTTACCCCGTTAAATTGCGGTAATCCGCACTATTTAACCGGGGTTATTTTTAATAATTTTAGCCTATTATTTAGTTAATTTTAAGTAAATAATATCGCTGGCAATTAACACTATTATACTAAATAAATAAGAATATAACAAAGATTTACTTTTATAAGCGATTAAGCCCGCTAGCAGTGCTGTCATCATATAAAAAATATAGTCTAAGGACAGTTGGTCCAAAATACCGAGAAAGAGCAAGAAAAACAAAAGCTGGATAAAAACAGCTGAAATATTAAATCTGCTTTTAAAATAAAACATTACAAAGCCTCTAAAAAAAACTTCATACAAAAATACAATTAAATTAACAATCAAAAATTCATACACAAATAAATACCAGAAGCTATCAGTCATTTCATAATTTCCCAAGAAATATTCATCTTTAAAGCCTGTATATTTAAAAACAACATAAAATAAAACTCCCATTATTAGAAAGCAGATGGGCATAATCAGAAAACCTTCTCTCCATTTGTTAATTTGGAAGCCAAAATTATGCAACTCTTTTTTTAATATTATCTTTATATAAAGAAAGGGCACCAGGCAAAGAAAGGCGAGACTTAAAGTAATCTCCTGAAAATAATTGCTTTTTATCGGAAAAAACGAAAAAAGTAACATACAAGCTAAAATCACTGCTGAAGTTACTATTGTTTCTGTATCAAATACTTCCTTTGTTTTTTTATAATTTATATCCATTCTTTTATATCTTAAGTTTAAGAGGTTAATTCGATATTAAATATCCGCACTTTTTTAAAAAATCTTATTTTATAATTAAAATCTTAATTATAAACTTCTCCATATCCGTTATTAAATTTGGCGCTTCTTTTTCTATCCGTTAATGACATCCAATAGATAATAGCTACTACAAACGTTTCGATTGGGAAAAAATTTAAACCGAATAATATTCCCTCAGCCAATGTTCCAGCAATTAAAACCAAAAATCTCCTCGTCATTCTTCTAGCCATTCTTCTTTGTGAAACGGAAATTCCGTCAAAAAGCAATATCAAACCAATTGCAATTGAAACACATATTGTTATAACTGTCCCAATAGCAGGCAATGCCAATACTACCGTAAGATCCAATAAATCTTTTAGTAGAGCTAGCGCAAAAGCTAATCCGTAAATAGGCACATCCATAGCCTGAATTTCTGTAGGCGCTGTAATGATATCTTTGGCTCCTTTGGCTATAGCCAATGCTTGAGATGCTTTTCCCAACTTTCCATTATACCTTCCAGATTCTTTAGTGCGAACATCTTTTCCATATAAATCATTTCTTCTGCTTAATTTTTTGTCATCACTCATATTGGCTCTAATCCCATCAGCCTTATCTAATCTTTTTTCAACAGCCTTTCTTCTAGCTTCATCTAATCTTATTTTATTTTGTGTTTCTTCTCCAGGCATAATTTTATTTCCTTAGTAATACAAATCGCTCCTCTTCCATTATACATCAATATATCAAAAAATTACATTCCTCCCTAATCTACCCATCACAAATAAAAAATGAATTTTTCGATGGCTGATTACGGATGTCTGATGACTTCATGTCTCAATGCTATTGCTTTAATGCTAATCCGCCAGCTGGCGGAGCTAACATGCTAATGTGTTTTTATCCTTCTAAATCTTGTTTCGCTTCTTCTATTTCCAGGAGCTGTCTAGGATCAGATGTAATAATCTGATCTTCACTATATGAAGCCACCACTCTTATAGCGGCATGCTTATTGCCGGCAAAAAATATTCCCTCTCCCACATTACTTTCCAATAATAAAAATTTTTCTTGATCAGTTAGAAAAAATGTTTCTTGAACAATATCGATAGCCGCTGTGGATTGCTTCAAAAGAAATTGAGTAGAAGCGTTGGTCACAATAGGCTTACCATAACGCGACATCATAAAATCATTAACATCCTGAGTAATTGTAGTTAAACCGGTATAATATTTTCTGCATCTCTTGGCTATTCCAAAAAGAAATGAAGCGGCATCCTCATGTTGCATCATTATCCAAGCCTCATCCACCGCCACCAGCCGCTTCTTCATATTAGATCGCATTTCATTCCAGATAAATTGTAAGACAACATACATAGCAATCGGCCGCAATTCATCTTCCAAATCGCGGATATTAAACACCACTAATTGTTTGTCTGTCTTTATATTGGTATGCTTATTCAAAAATCCGGAAAATATACCCTCCGTATATCTCTCCAATTTAAGCGCCAATGATCTAGCTCCATCCATATTTCTCAAAACTTCATAAAGATCAGACATGGTAGGAAAACTATTTGGCTCCAATAAAGAGAAATTCGTCTCTTCGTTTATATCTCTAATAGCGTAAGTTTCTCTAATAGCATTGTCTAAGATAGAATTTTCTTCCGGAGTAAGATTTCCCAATATCAATCTCAAAAGTCCCACTAAATTAGCGATGGCGTTTCTTAAAATGTCAGCTGAATCTTCATCTTCCAATGCTCGCGGTAAATCGAAAGGATTAAGATGGTATTTGGAATTGAGAGATATTTTTATAAAACTCCCTCCCACGGTCTCAGCTAAATGTTTATATTCATTTTCCGGATCAATTATTATGACATCTACTCCCAGCATCATTGATCTTATTATTTCTAACTTAATTGCATAACTTTTCCCCGCTCCAGACTTGGCAAAAACTACCATATTAGCATTTTCCATTTCAAATCTATCAAATAAAATAAGACTGTTATTGTGGCGATTAATACCGTACAAAACTCCAGAGTTAGAAGATAATTCAGCTGAAGCAAATGGAAAGATAGTCGAAAGGGGGGATGTATTTAAATTATTAGCCACATCCAATCTATCTTCTCCAAGTGGCACGGTTGAGGCTAATCCATCTTCCATTCTAAAACTGGCTGGTTTTGCATAAACCATTTGCGCTTCCAGCATCGCCTCGATACTATTGGAAATTTTATTTAAATCCTTAGTACTTTCTCCAAATATAGTTATATAGATTCCTACTCTGAAAAATCTCTCTGTTCCTTCTTGAAGTTTTGTTCGCAATTCTTCCGTATTTTCTAAAGCAGATTCCAACATCGGATTTCTAACTTTTCCATCTTGGGCTTCGATGTTTATTCTAGATTGAATTTGAGTAGTAGTTTTCAGCAAACCCTTCAAAACTTTGCTACTATTTATCGGGTGGATAAAAATTGAAATATTTACCGGATAATCTATATTAATTATCGAGGAAAACCAATTCACGCTTAAAAATCTAGGGAAAGCCATGATAAAAATTGTTTTAGAAAAAGTATCACCAACTTCAATATGACTCGGAGAAACTCTAAGAGCCGAGGGAGATATTAAATCTTTTACCACCGCTACACCCTTTCTGTATTCATCCTCTTTCATTAGAATCGGATCTCTTTGATATTTTTGATTTTTCTGATTTAAAAACATAAATTTATATTTTAATTTTAAAGGCTAAATTTAAAGTTTGAAATTAAATTTAAATGAATAAATTTTAATTTTGTGCTTTTTTCTTTCTTTTCTTTTTCTATTGTTATTATAATTTTTATCCGTTTTAAACATTTAAAATTTTAGCTTGATTTCAAATTTCAAATTTCAAATTTCAAATTCTATTGGTTATTTTTTATTCAAAATCCATTGCGTCTAAATCCTTTATCGTAGAATTTGAATAAACTGATGGATTATAAGAAGAATACAACAATTCAATTAATTCCTCTGTGTTTAAGACAGTTGCCCGAACTCCCAAAGAAGTCAAACCCGCGGAAATCTGGTCTACTCTTTGCCATAACTGATTCTTGTATGTTTCAAAAATTTCTATTGTTTCTTCGACCTGCTGCTTTGGATTAAAAAAATTCATTATTCTATCTAGAAAACCATTTTCTAAATTTTCAACAGGGAAAAAAGGCACTACCAAATAAAATTGCTTTGTCATTATTTGAGATACTTCTGTTAAATCTTTGATGAAATTCGAATATTCAGAAATTTGCAATCTTAACAGCTCATTGGTTTGAGTTTTCCTTTTCTTTTCCAATAATTCCAGATAGGGTTCTATGTTAAGCCTTCTCGAACTAATCATAATTTGGATAGGAAAATCCAAAGAATTAATAAAATTTTGATAGCCTCCGATTATCGCTTCCTGCTCGTCTGCTGATTTTAAATCAAAATTTATCGAAGAAACCAAAAAAATCGCCCGTAACGACTTATTTTTTAAAACCACCAAATCATTCTTTACTTCTTCTACGTTAACGTATTTTTGCGTACTCGTTCCCGCGTCTTTCTGTTTTTTATTTTTTGAATGCATCAATTCCATAATTTTAATCTTTTTTATTTATTTCTTTTAAAATATCCGGCTCGCTGTCTAATATCTTTGATATATCATAAATCTCTTTTTGCCTTAAAATCTTCCTTTCTATCGCTTTGCCTGCCACCTCTCTTTTGTAGGTTTCCTTTTCATTTGAAGGTTTTGCATTTCTATTCCAGACATATACCTTTGGTTTAACAAAGAAGAAAAACATCGAACCCACAAATTTACTTAGAGGATATCCGTAGGGGCGATAAAAGGCAAATGCCAAAAATATTACGCCAATAGGTATGGCAGTGATGAAGAAAGACAGCTTATTTTCCAGCACAAACCAGACTACAAACAAGGTCGCCGCCATAGCAAACAGCCACAATAATTGTTTGGCTGTCAGCGGCCCAACTATCCTGTCTTCAATATCTATAAATTGTGGAACATTATAATGCATTACGTTTTAATTTTAAATTTTACTTACTGCCAGAGCCTCTCCCTCTTGTACTCAAGGGGGAGATGTCCGATAGGACAGAGGGGGTTTCTAAATTTATTCAAACCCCTCCTCCCTCCGAGCGCCTCTCCTTGCTCCACCGCTAAAGCTATGGCGACACGCGGTCTAAGGGGAGGAGGCGTATCTAATATTTTCATTCCAACGGTTTTATCTTCCCAAAAAAATTATTCCATTTATCATTTTTTGTCTTTATTCCATTGTCAGGAATATTCTTCTCTTTCTCTACTGGCAATTGCTGTGGTGAGGTAAACTTTACGCTATCATCACTAATTTCAGCTGGCGCAACTTTATCCATCTCTTTGTTAGCCTCTTTAACTATATCATTATCTTCTTTCAAAAAATGCGCGCTTCCCAAATCCCAATTGTTGCCCCGCACATGCCGTATAATGCCTTTCTTATCTTCTGATTTTTCTGCTTTGGAAATTCCGTTTAGCGAATCATCTCTTTCTATTCTCAAACTTTCACTTTCTTTCGGAGTTACGTCTTGAAAAAATTTTATACCCCCATTGGAGACTTGCGTTGATTCTTTTTTGTCAAATTCTTCTCTTTTTTTATTTCCAATTAGAAAATCAAATCTCCCTTTTTTCTCGCTAGCGTTTTCAACTTTTTTTGGAAGGTCAATATTCTTTAACTCTGCGATTTTTTCCTGGACTTGTTTGGCAATTATTTTATCTTCTTCCTCTTTTTTGTCTGTCTTATTGGAAAAACCATCCAAAAATCGCCGATTACTTACTACTGGCGCTGAGCCCTTATCTTCCAGCTTAGTTATTTCCTCTTCTTTTTTAGTCGCCTCTTCATTCTGATAATTTGTTTGATTGGCTTGTGGCTTATTATTTGTTATTTCTTTAATGAGAAATTTATTTTTGTTTTCCGCAGGCATTAGATCAAATACAATTTCTTTTTTATCGATATCCACCTCCAATAAAAATTCTTCATCCAGAGATTTCAATATCTTGGATAATTTTTGCCGTTCCGTGGCATTTAATCCTTTAACATTCTTACTATGATAGAGGTAGCTGCTTCGTTTCATTACATCTCTGTTTCCCGCCCCTACAACACTGAAGTAATCACCAATCCAATTTTCAATTGTTGGGCTAAATGCTTTGCCTCCTGTTTCCAAAAAAGCACCAGTTAGGTGTTGTCTTTTGATTTCGGGATATTTTTCCATTGCCCGAGCAATTGTTATCTTTTCTTTCTTAACTGTAACTTGAGGCTTAACATCTTTATTTATAATTCTATCAATTATATATTTAGCAATGCTTTCCGCTTCTTCTTTTTTAATCTTTGACTCTTTTTCAATTACATTGGCAAAGTCTTCCAGCTTCACTTCTGCGAAATAATAACTGCGGATTACCCGAGCGATGGGAGCCATTTGCAATAATTCCAAATTATAGTTTCTCCCGATAGCTTTTATCTTTTCCGAGGTTTCATGCGATAATAACTTATCCTTAACAGCTTCGGGCAACTTTATAAATTTATCTTGTCGCTCCACTATTTGCTCAAATGTTTCATCGTCAGGGTTAAGAGTAACAAAAACACAATGAGGAGTCGTGCACAACTCTATTTTTTCAGATTCTTTAAATTGTGAAAATTTAACATTCATCATTCTTTATCTTTAAAAATACACTGAACTATAATTATACAATTACTACATTAAAGCTTGTCCTTAATACCCCAGCTTTTTGACCATTAAGTCTCTTTTGCGTTTCATTTTTTGCTGCCAGAGTCAAATCATTAAAGGACTTCAATACTGCATCTTTTATTATTGTTGCGTCGGCTGTTTTTCCTTTTTTAGTCAAAGCATCTACTTGTTCAGATACTGCCTTCCAATCTTGATTAGCATAATCTTCTGCTCCGAGTTTGCCCATTTCCTGTTCAATAATAAGTTTCTTAATTTCTCCAGGATTCATATTTGCAGCATTTTGATTTTTATCCTTAAATTCCTGTAATTTTTTAGCATCTTTAAGTGTTGTTTCTGCTGTATTAACTGCAACTAAGTCCATTCTTGCTTGTTTTGTCTTTGAATTAATTGCCTTTCTGAGAGAATCGTCTTTATTCTTGTCCATAAATTCGTCATACGTCTTTTGATCCATGTCTTTATCTTCAGCTAAACGATAAGCAGCAGCTGCATCTCCTTTTTTTGCCAAATCTTTGAGCTCATCTGGCTGAGCCAAATTTTTCTTATATTCCTCAGCTCGTCTCTTTATGTCTTTTTCCTTTGCTCCTTTAACTCCTATTACATTTCCTATTTTAGCAGCGCGTGCCTCAGCTTTAGATTTATTACCATCAGTAAATTGAGCCCATCTTGCTTTAGCCGCTCCAGGAACACCTGTCGCTACAGCTCCCGACCAAGCCGCTTTCTGTCCATAAGACTTGATATTATTTCCTGTCTTCTTAGCAAAATTCATCGCCGCCCCAGAGGCAGCGCCTCCCATATCATTAGAAAACTTAAGACCCATCCAAAGAAAAATAATTCCAACTATATGTAATGGAATCGTTGCCGCTTCATACTGTGTTTCATTGCCTAATTCACCTCCTGCAAACAAAACACTTACCATCATTAGAAAAAATGCTAACATGGGTCCCATAAAAGCATACTTTAACATACTGTCCCACCAATCATTTGATAATTTTTGAGTACCGGGAAAAAACGCACAAGCAAATCCAATTGGAGAAAGAATTACTAATACAATAAAAGCAAAAGCTCGTATTAAAAGATTAATTGCTAAAGCAGCTAGTGTTACAAAATATAAAAACACAAGTATTATACTAAAGATCAAGCTACCTGTTGTATCCATTGAAAAAAAGCTCGCTTCATCATAAGTTTGTTTTACGGTTTCTCCAAATTTAATAAATTTACTCATTTGGGCTGATTCGCTTATGGCTTCATCGGACCCAAAGGCAGCGTCTAATAAAAATTCCATCGCTGAATTAGAAAAATCAATTATAAATAACGCTATTGGGTAGCTAAAATTAACCAAGAGAGCCATTACTATCAGCATTATAATTATTTTTCTTATGTGATATTTTTCTACTTGAAAAATTGTTGCAAAAGCTGAAAATAACAAAAGCAACATAAAAAACATATTCAACATATCTCTAACTACCGCCCAAAGCTTATAAACCTGACCAGTTCTAATCAATTCTCGGAGAGATTCAACGGATAATGCAAAATCCAACATCCCTCCAGAAATCATTAATAGCTGAGAAATTACCCACAAAACAGAATATAATAAACGATTAAAAGCCCATAGCACAGCACCTCCTATTGTATCGCCCGTAAAATTTACAATTTTTTCAGTGGTTGAACCCTTATATCTACCTTTAAAAGCTTTCACAAATTCAGTCGTAAAATCACCATCCGCTGCCTCAATATTATTTACATTTAAATTCAAAACAATAACGTTATGATCTATTTTAAATCCTAAATTTAAATTCCAAACCATCATTCCAAAAACCAAAAACAAACCCATTCTAATGAAGGCTTTTTTGGATGGTTTTTTCAGTGAGCTTTTTATTCCATTAATCAATCTCCCTATTACTGAGTTAGGAGATTTAACGAAATTATTCTCATTTTTTTTCATCAACAAATGTTATTGATCCGAGTGTAAGTCCTAAAGGCTTACCTTTATCTAAAACCTATATTAAAGTTTTAGCAAAGTTGAATCAAAAAAATAATTTTTGTATTTATGTTATTATAACCTCAACTAAAAGAAAAAATAACTACATCAAAAAGAAATATTTTTTCTAAGTATCATTATAACAGAAATTTTAAAATATACAAAACTTTTTTTAGCTAGAATATTTTTTGTAATAAAAAGAATTAAAAACTTATTGATAAATTGTCAGAGATTATTTTCTTGATAACTAATAACATTATTATTTAAACACAAAAATAACTGCCAATTAAAATTAACGTTTTTCTAATTTAAAATAAGAGAGGCTAACGAATATCTAGATATTCGTTAGCCTCAAAAAACGCCGATGCTAGTGAGTCTGGGGTACGAATGTTCTGCCCATAGCCTTGTGACTCTTCCTTTTTTCAATAAATATTGCCCTGCAATATCCCCAATATCCTATCCCTAGAGATATAACAAACAATACAAGAGCTACGCTGATCGTGGCCGCGAATCCTCGAACATTATTGAGTCCCCAAAGGTTAAACAACGCGACCGTGGTAATCCATATTCCAGCAACTAGAATTACCGCGCCAAAAACCATGATAGCAATTCCAGACACCGTCTTTTCCCCTTTGTCAAAAGACCGGCTCAATCCTTGAGCAAGAAACACCACAGATGTAATGGACATAAGCAATCCAATACCACAAAGTACTTGAAATGCAGTTTCCGCTGTCCCTTGAAAAGCAAGCACCGTGTACAAAGATGCCAAATTAAAAGCTACAGAAAACACTAGCGATAACGCTCCGACAACAAACATAGCCTTTCCATTACTTGCTTTCATCATAGCGGTCTCCTTCATGTTGTTTTTGACCTTGTTTGGAAAGAACTAACACTCCGCTCTTTTCCGTTTTTATTCTACTCTTAGCATTGCATAAAATAACAATTTTGTCAAGCTTTTTGCGCTTTTTATTTGCGCTTTTTATTTTGCGCTTTTTATTCACAACACCCTAAATAAAAAACAGCCTTCTTGGAAAAGAAAACTGTTTTGTAATTCTATTATTTTATTTTTTACTTCCGAAAAACTGCAGTACCCCTACTACCATCCCCTTCGTCAAAAGTAAAGTGTCACTTCAGTCGCACGTGAACAAAACTGACACTTTTAAATTTAAACAGTACATAAAGTTAAACTTTTTTTCTTGCGATACTATTGATGTAGCTTTTTGAATGTTGTGGCGTCAGATTTAACTATCTGGCGCCCTTTAGTTTTCAAACTCCATATAAATACTATCTTTAATTTCCACGAAATAATTATTTTTATAAAAATTTACCAGCCAATCAATTCCTGGTTCAGTAGCAAGGCTAATATTTCTTACATTATTTTTTAATGGCTATTTTTTGCATTTCGCCTAATCGCTGTTTCAATTAATTTGTCTAAAAAATTAGAGAAATTCATCCCAGCTGCTTTGGCGGCCTGAGGCGCAAGGCTCGTAGCTGTCATGCCGGGGATAGTGTTGATTTCAAGAAAATATAATTTATTATCTGACGCGCTCCAGATAAAATCCGCCCTGGATAGATCTAAACATCCGACTGCTTTAAATATTTCAACTGCATAGTGTTGGACTTTGCGACGCACATTCTCTGGAATTTTAGCTGGACAAACTTCTTTAGAACCACCTGTTTCATATTTAGCTTTATAGTCAAACCAGCCAGAAATTTTTGGAATAATTTCGATAACAGGAAGTGTTTTTGGGGATTTATCGCCCATTATTGAAACGGTCAGTTCACGCCCTTTCACGAATTGTTCCAGAAGAACTTCATCTCCATATTCTAAAGCTTTTTTAATCCCAGAAACTAATTCTTTTTTGGAAGTAGCCAAACTTGTACCCACGGATGAACCAAGTTCAACTGGTTTTATGACAATTGGAAATCCTAAGTTAGCGATGATATTTTCTATATTATATTTTTTGTTTCTAAAAATCACAATGTCTTTAGCAATTTCCAATCCCGCATCCTTAGCAATGATTTTGGTTTTGCGCTTGTTCATAGCTAAAGCGCTAGCAAGCGTTCCTGAGAAAACGTAAGGAAACCCCAGCATTTCAAGAGCGCCCTGCAATTTGCCATCTTCCCCGAATGTTCCATGCACGATGGGTAAAACTATATCAATAGCTGGAAATTTTTCTGGAAGTTTACTGCCATTTTTAAAAGAAACACTATTTTTAACTCCTCCTTGACTATTGGCTTTTTTCAAATTATCTTCCAAATATTTTTGACCAATTTCACCAACTAGCCAATACCCATTTTTAGTAATGGCAATAGGAATGATTTCGTATTTATTATTGTCTAATGCTTTCATCACTTGACTGGCCGAACGCAAAGACACCTCGTGCTCACCGGACTGTCCGCCGAAAATCAATGCAATTTGTTTTTTGTTTTTAGCAGTTTTTTTCATAAATTTACGTTAATAGTTTATATAAATAGTAATCTAATTATCTAATTATTGCAATAATAATTATATATAAATTGATCAAAATTAAAGCGGTTATCTGGAAATGATAGCCGCTCAACCAAGGTAAATATTTACCCATTAAGGTTCTATGTATGAATAGCAAGCAGATTTTCCTTTAACGAGAGCATCCATTTGATTGCCAAAATTGAAATGCCATAGTTCGGGACCATAGCAAGTAAAACTTTTGTTTATCATCGAAAGTAGAAGCGTCGTTCTATTCCGGCATATTTTCGCATCGTTTCCAGAAAATCGCTTCCTTTTAATTTTTAGATGATAAAAAGCTCCAGCTTCTTCTTTCATCCAATCAAAGGGTACTCCCAAATTCTCGGCCTCGCCATCCTTATAGAGCCAAACATCTACAGCGCCGCCCGTCGAGTGTGGGCTTGGGTAAGACGGGTCGCTCGTTGGCCAGCTAACATAGGTGCGATTGGCTTCAAAGGTTAGCTTTTTTACTTCAGGAGAAAGATGGTTATAACACTCTCTTATGTCTTTCGTGGATGATGCATCATTAAAGTGCTCCTGGAGATCAAAATTTTTCACTGTGAACAATCTCATGTAATACCAGAAGAGATTTTCTTGTAACTCAAGTGATCTCCATCCATCATAGACCATTAGATCAAAACCTTGTAATTTCAAAAACTCACGAGTATGCAAGATTTTTTCCAGGACCTCTTCGCGTAGACTGGCTGAATGAATGTAAACAGCTTTTTTTATTCCTTTATTCGCAAACACCCACAAGCCAAAAAACAACTTCTTAAAGAAAACTGTTTACAATATCAATTCTTTTATTTTTTACTTCCGAAAAACTGCAGTACCCCTACTACCATCCCAGTCGTCAAAAGTGTCACTTCAGTCGCACGTGGACAAAACTGACACTTTTATTTTATTTTTTTCTGCTTCAGTTTAATTTTAAAAAGGTATCATCAAATGACGACTGTCAGAAAATGCCACCTTTTATTTTTTTAATTTTTTAAAAACAAACTTTTTAATTTTCTCTGCAGCGTCGAAAGCTTCTTCGGCATCTTGCCAAGAAAATTCCTGCATATCGTCTGGGTATCTGCTGGTAATATAGAAGTCATTTAATATCACAGCTTCTTCTTCTAATTCTTTAAAATCAATATCTGTTTTGATTATTAATTTTAATAGCTTAACCACGTTGTGAATTTTTGGGAATCTTCCTTCTTTAAAAACAAGCACTGCTTTAAATAATTTTTCTGCCATTTGTTGCGCCAAAAAACACGCTCCGCCAGGAGTTCCGTCTTTGTGTTTTAAAATAGATTTAGCATTCAATTCATCATCGTAAGCCTTTTTAAACCACTCTTCCGTAACAAGTTCTTTTGGTAAAAATTTATCGCTCATAAATAATATTGCCTTTATGAATAATATCTTCTATAAAAAAATCCTCCAGAGCCAATCGTTTTTTTGTCTCAAGGGGAGTATAAACTAAAATATCTACTGCAGGAATATCTTCATTAAATAATATTCTTTGCACATCCCTAGCTCGATCAATTTTTCTTTTATTGCTTTTTTTTATAATAAACAAATCAATATCACTGTCCTTGGTGGGCTTGCCCCAAGCATAAGATCCAAAAAGAATAATTTTTTCGGGTTTGAGCTCCCTAGCGATTTTATCGGCTATTTTTTGGATATCTTTATTTGTATGTTTTCTAACCATCATATTTCTTATATTTTAAAATATAACTCTTCCAAAAAGAATGTTTTTCTCACATACCAATTATAACAGAACTTTAAAAATTCACAAAAAAATTAATTACTGTAAGCTTATTTGAAATTTAACATTTGGAATTTGGAATTTTAATAAATAAACCCTTTTATCACTCGGCTGTTAGTCGCGATTACTCTTTTGCTAGTTTTAGCCCAACCTTTGTAGTTCATTTCTGAAATAGTAATAGTGCCTTTGCCCACTGATTCTACAATAGCTACATGTCCCCACCAGGACTCCGAGCTAACCATAATAGCGCCCACTGCGGGAGCTTTTCCTGTTTTGTAACCCCTGGCCTTGGCATTATACAGCCATGTTCCGGCATTTCCTCCCCACGGGACATATCTTTTTTGCGCTACATACCAAGTACAATACCCATAAGGGAACCTATGTCCTGCCCCTCCTTTGCCATCTAATTTTTTAGTTCCTGAAATTTTAGGATCACCACCCTCTGGGGTAGCATAAACTCGCCTGTCAATTACCGTAGGACTTTCTACGACTGGAACAGGGATTTCTTTTTGTCCTCCGGGAATAACAATTTCTTGTCCCTCCTTTATTTCTCCATTAGCTGGAATGTTATCGTTAAAAGAAATTATTTTTTCTTTTTCAGCTTTATATTCTTTGGCGATATCGTCCAAATTTTCTCCTTTTTTTACAACATAAGTTAATCCCGCCACAGGTAAAATAAATATTTTGTCTCCTGGTTGTATCTCATCCACATTTTCAATATCATTAGCCCAAAGGATTGTGTTGGTGGTTATGCTGAATTTTTGCGCAATAGTGCTAACCGTATCTCCATCTTTAACCAAATACACCTCCACACCTCCATCTTCTTCCGGATCTTTCAGAACCGGGCTTGATGGAGCACTCACAATCTTTCCGCCCACGGCAGTAATTTGATTCAGATCATCTTCTTTAAATTCTGGATCAACCGCTCTGCTTGCTACAGAAATTGGACTAAGTTGGGATTTCTTAGTATTTTCCACCTCTATATTCATATCATTTCTTACTTCATTTCTATTCCCATTTCGCCACTGTCCGCTCAAGAAATTGCCTGCTTGGCCACCAGAGGCCACATTATTAGTTGCCGTAACCAGCATAGCGCTAGAAACAACCACCGCCAAAGCAGAGTATTTCCTAAAAAGGTTTAATAATCTAATAGTTCGATGCATCTTTACAAAAAGAGCAACTTTTTTTTGTAAGCTGTAGAGCTCTGTTTGAAAATTTTTACTTTTCATCAGGATTCTTTTGAAAAATCCTTTAAATTGTTTTTTGCAAATACAGCAAAAACCCTTTCTTTAGCTTAAATTACTAGAATTTTGCCCTAAAAAAGCAATTTTTCATTAAATTTAAGCTCTAATTTTTATAATTCCTTTGTTCAATGCTTAGGCTATTATATTATTAATAACCCTCAAAGTCAAAGCGCTTATCCACAGCTTATTAACAAGATTTGTGAGTTATCAAGCTTGTCAAACTTTTGGTCGGACGTGTCATTTCGACCAAGTAAATTTATGTACTCATAAATTTATGCGCGGAGAAATCTCAACTTTCTAATTTTTATACATGAATTAAACGTTCTGGATGTCCAATGTCTGAGATTTCTCCGCTCCTATATTTTTGAGTACAAAAATATATCCGGTCGAAATGACACGCTAAGAGATTATTGTTATATTGGCATGTTATTTTGTTTTAATGTTTTATTGTTTTAATGCTAATATGCTTTCATGTTTTAATGTTAATATGTTAATATGTATTCATGACGCACAACCATTTAGCATCACTTAGCAATGACTTTTTAGAACATCTGGAGATAGATTTAAATAGATCACAAAAGACTATTGAGAACTATAATCATTATCTAGAGAGGTTTTTAAATTTTTCAAAAATAACTCAAGCCAAAGATATTAATCTTGATTTAATTAAAAAATATCGCCTTTATCTTAATCGATTAGAGGATAATAAAGGGGGGAAGCTTAAGAAAATAACTCAAAACTATCATATTATTGCTCTACGCAACTTTTTGAAATATCTCGCCAAGCAAGATATTGTCACTCTTTCGGCGGAAAAAATAGAAGTTGGCAAAAATCCCCAGCAAGAAATGATTTTTTTAAACTTTGACGAGATAGAAAGAATTTTAAATGAAGCCAACAAGTCAACTCTGCAATCTTTAAGAGATAGAGCTATTTTGGAACTACTCTTTTCAGCTGGACTGCGCGTCTCCGAGCTTTCATCTTTAAATATCGAACAAATCAACCTTAAAACTCAAGAATTTAGTATTATTGGAAAAGGCTCTAAGATGAGAGTGGTCTTCATCTCTGATTCGGCCAAAACCGCTCTGGAAAAATATTTATACAAAAGAGTTGACATTGATCCGGCTCTTTTTATCCGCACCAATAAAATCGGCTTTAAAAAAGAAGATGATTTGCGCTTAACGGCTCGCTCTATCCAAAGAATAGTAAAATTCTATGCCAAAATGGCTGGAATTATTAAAGATGTCCACCCTCATACTTTCCGCCATAGTTTTGCTACTGACCTACTCGCTAATGGCGCTGACATCCGTAGCGTTCAAGCAATGCTTGGACATTCTTCCATCACCACTACTCAAATTTATACTCACGTTACCAATCAGCAACTCAGAGATATTCACAAAAAGTTTCATCGAAAAAAATCTTCAAATTAGTTATCTCTTACCTCTCCCTCTTGTATTCAAGGGGGAGATTGAGAGGGGGTTTGCTATTTTTATTTACTAAAACATTATATATTTATGCTAAATTTATTAGATCAACTCAACCCTTCTCAAAAAATCGCCGTCACTACTACTGAAGGTCCGGTTTTAGTTATCGCCGGAGCCGGCAGCGGTAAAACAAAAACTCTCACTCACCGTGTAGTTTATTTAATTCAAGAAAAAAACATTGCCCCGCACAATATTCTTGCAGTAACTTTTACCAATAAGGCTTCCATGGAAATGAAGGATCGCATCATGAAATTACTGAGAGAAAGCTCTCAAAAATCAAATGGTTTTCCGCACATTGGAACTTTTCACAATATTTGCGCTAAGATTCTCCGTAAAGAAATTGACAACTTGGGTTACAAAAAAACTTTCAATATCTTTGATGACCAAGATCAGCTCACTCTAATCAAAAGAATCTTTAAAAATTTAGAAATAAACAAAGACCAATTTAATCCCCGTGGCATTTTAAGTATTATTTCTAAAGCCAAAAATGAACTAAGGAATGCTGAGATGTTTGAACTTGGTGCCAATGGTTATTACGAAGAAATCGTCTCCAAAGTTTACAAGCGCTATCAAAAAGAATTAAAAGAAAATAACGCCTTGGATTTTGATGATTTAATCTTTTTGACTGTTACAATTTTTGAAAAATTTCCCGCTATTTTAAATTATTATCAAGAACTATTCAGATACATTATGGTAGATGAATATCAAGACACCAACCATGCGCAATATCGATTGATTAAAATGCTTTCTGCTAAACACAAAAACATTTGGGTGTGTGGGGACGACTGGCAGTCGATTTACGGCTGGCGTCAGGCTAATATTGAAAATATTTTAAATTTTGAAAAAGATTATTCTAACGCCAAAGAAATTAAGTTGGAACAAAATTATCGCTCGACTCAGATTATCTTAGATGCGGCCGCTGAGATTATCGCTAAAAATGTCAATCAAAAAAACAAAAAAATCTGGACCGAGAAAAAAGGCGGTCATCTTATAACTTCCTTTGAAGCCGAAGACGAAAAGGAAGAAGCGCAGTTTATTGTGAAAGAAATTAAAAATAGTTTAGAGCTAGCGGTCGACAGTTCACAGCAAAAAACGACGGATCAAAAATCAATCATAGCAAACCGTGAACCGTCAACCGCAAATCAAGAATTATCCCCTACCGTGAACTGTGAACTGTTGACTAAAAACTATTCAGATTTTGCTATTCTCTACCGCACCAACGCTCAATCCCGAATTATCGAAGAAATTATGCTCAAGTATTCTATTCCTTATCGTATTATTGGGGGTTTAAAATTCTATCAAAGAAAAGAAGTTAAAGATATCATCGCTTATTTGCGCCTAATTCAAAATCCTGCCGACTCCATTTCTCTGGAAAGAATCCTTAATGAACCCAAGCGCGGACTTGGCAAAGCCACGCTAAAAAAATGGCTCTCCTTTGCTCAGGAAAAAAATATTAATCCGATAGAGGCAGGACTATTACTAAAAAATGAAACCTTATTAAACAAAGGCAAAAACTCTGCCATTGTAAATTTTTGTGAATTTATTAATAAAACCGCAAATTTAAGAAGCACACTAACCTTATCTCAATTAATCCGCAAGATTTTTGAACTTTCTGGCTATGAAAAAATGTTAGAAGATTTAGGCGAAGAAGGCGAAGTTAAAGCTGAGAACATTAAAGAACTCTTGAGCGTTTCCAAAAAATATAAAGATGCTATGGCTATTGATTCGATTGATCAATTTTTAGAAGAAGTCGCGCTTGTTTCCGATACTGATAAAATCGACCAAGACCAAAATTCTGTCCATATGATGACCTTGCACAGTGCCAAGGGGTTAGAATTTCCAGTAATTTTTATCGCCGGATTGGAAGAAGGAATATTGCCTCATTCAAGGAGCATGCTTAGTCATAAAGAAATGGAGGAAGAGAGACGACTTATGTATGTAGGAGTTACTCGAGCCAAAGAAAAAGTTTATTTGCTTTTTACTAATTTGCGCACTATCTTTGGCTCCACGCAGTCCAATACTCCTTCTCGATTTTTAGATGACATTCCTACTCACTTGATGGATATCGCCACTCCAGAAAAAAATAATTTTCTTGATACTATTTTTGGTAAAAAAAATAAAAAAGAAATTCTTCCCAAGACTCCTTCTGAGTTCAAGGATGGAGAAAAAGTTTCTCATCCAGAATTTGGCGATGGCGTTGTAATTTCTAGCAACCCAGAAACTATTACAGTTGTTTTTCGTAAAGCCGGCATCAAAAAACTTTCCGCCGCCTACGCCAATCTCAAAAAACTTTAATTCTCCGCATCTCCCCTCTCCCCCTCCCTGATGGGGAGATGCCACTAGGCAGAGGGGGTGAAAAACAATCTATCTATTTGTTTCATAATCAAAATTTTATAGCTACAATAATATTTTCTACTAAATAAAATTTTCAAACGAGTAAATCCTAATATATACAGACATCCCGGTGGGGTGTCTTTTATAATTTTCAATTAATCTCTATAATTAAAAATATAAATAATAAAAAAATAATCATGAAAAACCATTCCAACACTAAATTAAAAAAACGATCTGGCATTCCAAAGTTTCGAACTCCGTCCCCTTTCCAGGCGCGAGTTTTTGCTGTGGTTAAAAAAATTCCTCGCGGAAAAGTTTTAACTTATAAAGAAGTAGCCCAGAAAATTGGCTCACCCAAAGCCTATCGCGCCGTGGGCAATGCTCTCAATAAAAATTACAATAAAGATGTTCCCTGCCACCGCGTGATAAAATCCGATGGCACCCTAGGAGGATTTCGTGATGGCACCCTAGCCAAAGCCAAAATCCTCAAAAAAGAAGGAGCTATAAAGTAATATTCAATACTCAATATTCATTAAATATTTCAATATTCAAATTGGACATTAAGATATTTGATTATTGAATGTGTATTGTTTATTGTATATTGAGTATTGTTTACTATTTTATAACTTTAATCTCCATACTTTCCACCGCCTCCTTCACTAACTCCTCCACCTTTAATTTTTCTTCCGCCACTTCTACTTCAAATAATTTAGCTTTAATTTCTGGATGTTTGGGCACAAAGCGCGTACAGCAATCTTCGTGCGGCAAAATCGAAGTTTCATAGGTTCCAATTTCTTGGGATTTTTTTATAATTTCTATCTTATCAAAACCAATCAGTGGTCGAAAAATTGGAAGACTAATTGAATCATTGGTAACAAAAATATTTTCCAATGTTTGAGAAGCCACTTGCGAAAGAACCTCACCCGTAACCAGCGCCAAACATTTACTTTTTTTCGCTACCTCCTCGGCAATTTTCATCATCAATCTTCGATAAAGTACCACTCTTAATTTTTCTGGGCACTTAAGCACTATTTGCTCTTGAATTTTAGCAAAAGGCACCATAAAAACCTTAGCTCGTCCTTGAAATTTGGAAAGTTCTTGGGCAAGAGCTAAAACTTTTTCATTAGAAGCCTTACTGGTATAGGGCAAAGAATGAAAATGAATAAAATCCACTCTCGCTCCTCTTTTTAAAATATAATAAGCTGCTACCGGTGAATCAATCCCTCCTGAAAGCAAAGCCAAAACTCTACCTCCGCTTCCGACAGGCAGTCCACCTGCTCCCTGAATTTTATCCACATAAACAAAAGCGCGTCGGTTAGCCAGCTCTATAAAACATTCGGTCTGCGCATCTTTTAATTTAACCTGGGCCTTGGTCTTTTCCCAAATAAAAGCCCCTATTTCTTTATTAATTTCTTGACTCGTCAAGGGAAAATTTTTATCCGCTCGTGAAGCCGTTATTCTAAAACTATCAAAAACTTCATCAGCCAAAAGTTCCCCACAAGTTTTTTTTAATTCTTCTATATCCTGCGCTGATTCCAGCGCAAAAGAAAAATTAACTATTCCAAAAACTTCTTTTAAAATTAAAAGTTTTTCTTTTTCAATTTCTAAATCCTTTTTAATTTCGACGACTATTCTCCCGGCTAGTTTTCGCACTTTCCAAAAATTATTCTCACTAAATTCTTTTCTTAGCCTATTATCAATATTTTCTACTAACTTTTTTTCAAAATAATCCCTATTTTTCCCTTTTAAGGCAATCTCGTCATAATGACATATTATAATCATACTTTTAACATGTTAGCATATTAGCATCTTAACATATTAGCATTTTAACATTAAAACAATTTAACAATAATAGCAATTTGTCATTTGCATATTTGCGTTATTCGCATTCATTCACACATTTGTATTGCATCTCAACGATTTGACAACTTATCTTAATAGTAATATTATCTAAATAGGAATAATTACTAATAATAGAAAATGGCTGAAAGATTAACTAACCAAAAGCAATTTATATTAGACTATTTGCAAGATACGACTACCCATCCCACTGCAGAAGAAATCTATTTAAATGTAAAAAGATATCTTCCTCGCATAAGCCTCGGCACCATATATAGAAATTTAGAAAATTTTGTAGCTACTGGAAAAATTTTAGAAATAAACGGAGCAACCAAAAGATTTGATGGGGATATAAGTGATCATCAGCATTTTATTTGCAATTCCTGTGGAAAAGTATATGATATTTTTTGCAAAATGCCAAAAATGAAAAATTTTGAAAATCATAATCATAAAAAAATTGGAATCATAGAAAGTTACCAAATTTCCTTTTATGGAAAATGTAACAAATGCAAATAATAATTTTTGTAATAAATTAAACTAACAATTATTTATTCGTATATTGGTACGGATTAGTAATTAGTAAAGAACTTCATGCAAAAAACAATCGAAAATTTAACTAAAGCTTTTATTGGAGAGTCTCAGGCCAGAAATCGCTATTCAATGTATGCAAAAATTGCTAAAAACGAAGGTTATGAGCAGATCTCTGCTATTTTTGAAGAAACCGCTGATCAAGAAAAAGAACACGCCAAGCAACTTTTCAAAATGATAAATGAACTCAAAAAAGAATCTGGGGAAAATAAATATGAAGAAATAACCGTCGAATCTTCTGCGCCAACTACTTTAGGTACGACTTTGGAAAATCTCCAAGCCGCTATCAATGGAGAACATTATGAATACGAAAGCATGTATCCCGAATTTTCTGCCACCGCCAAAGAAGAAAGTTTAACAAAAATCTCTGCTCGGCTAATGTTTATTGGTAAAGCAGAGGCTCATCATGAAGAAAGATATTTGAAATTACTAGCTAATTTGCAAAATATAACCACCTTTAAAAAAGAAGCTGAGGCAGAGTGGATTTGCCGAAAATGTGGCTATGTCCACACTGGCAAAAATGCTCCCGACAGATGTCCGGCTTGCGATCATCCCGTCGCTTATTATCAGATAAAATCTGAACAATATTAATTAATTATCTTAACTATAAAAATATGAATGTAAAAAATAGAAACGAAGTTTATAAATGTGCCATTTGCGGCAATATCGTAGAAGTTTTGCATGTTGGTGGCAGTGAACTGGTTTGTTGTGGCCAACCGATGAACTTAATGAAAGAAAATACCCAGGAAGCTTCCACGGAAAAACATATTCCCATTATAGAAAAAACAGCAATTGGAATCAAAGTTACAGTAGGAGAAGTTCTTCATCCGATGGAAGAGAAACATTATATAGAATGGATTGAGGTTATTTCAGGTGGAAAATCTTACAAAAAGTTTCTTAGTCCAGGAGATGCTCCAGTGGCTGAATTTTGCCTAGAAAACACCGAGGATTTATTGGTTCGTGAATACTGCAATATCCATGGACTTTGGAAAAATATCTAAAAAAATCAATCTTAAAAAAACAGGCATTAATGACCTGTTTTTTTAAGCATATATTTACACTACTGTGTTGCCAAGTTGTTTTAATGTTTTCATGCTCACTTGTTTTTATGATTTTCGCTTTTATTGAAAAAATCCGGTAAATAAGCTAGGATTATAAAAAGCTTAAAAAACACCTCAATGCTCACTAAATTAAATCAGGGTTTGTTTTATTTTTTCATCCTCCTTTTGCCTTGGCAAACTATTTTAATTCTGAAAGAAGTTGAAATAAATAATGAAAAATTTCAATATGGCACTATTGGAATTTATTTATTTGAAATAATATTGCTAATTTGGGTATTGTCTAATATTTTAGTGCTAAAAAATTATTCCGATAAAAAAATATTATTTTCTATTTTAAGCTTTGCTTCTTTTTCCGCCTTATCGATTTTATGGTCTGATGATAAATTGCTTTCTTTTTATTTTTTATTTCCACTACTCTTGGGCAGTTTCTTATTTTTAATTCTACAAAAGAAAGTCTTAATATTTAAAAATATTACTTTTGCTTTTATATTTTCCGCTTCCCTGCATGGAATACTGGGACTCTATCAATTCTTAAGTCAAAATAGTTTTTCCAATAAGTGGCTAGGGCTATCTGAACACATAGCCTGGCAAGGGGGCTCTTCTGTGATAGAGGTGTCGACAGGGCGGTTTCTCAGAGCTTATGGTGCGATGCCTCACCCCAATATCCTTGGAGGACTTCTTCTTATCACTATTCTACTGGGCATTGGCGCTTACTTAAAAACTTCTTCTTTTGAAAAAAAATGGCGCTATTTCCTGATAGCGACAATTACAATAAATTTCTTCTCACTCTTATCTACTTTTTCTCGATCTTCTTTTTTAGCTCTCTCTTTTGGATTAATCTTATTTTTCGCCTACAATGTTTACAATAATAAGAAATATCAGATTAAAGCTCTCTTGATGTTTTTGGGTGTATTTTTTATTATAGGTTTTATTTTCTTTTCTTCTTTTTCTGAATTACTTATGGGCAGGATGCAGGCGAATTCTCGCTTAGAAAGAAAGTCCGTCAATGAACGTAACCTGCTTATTCATCAAGCTCAAAAAATTATAGTTAAAAATCCAATTATCGGGATAGGCATTGGAAATTATACCTATGTTCTTTTAAAAAACAACCCCGATATAAAAAAAATCTGGCTTTTTCAACCAGTTCACAATGTTTATCTATTAATTTTTGCGGAGTTGGGCGCTATTGGGTTTTCTCTATTTTTATTTATTGTAATTTTTATGATTTATAATTTCATAGAATCTTTTAAAAAAGAAGATTCTAACAGGGTTATTTTTTCCGTTATAACTGTATCTCTGCTTTTAATAGCCCTATTTGATCATTGGCTTTGGACGACCCATTTCGGAGTTATAGCCTTCTGGTTGCTTATTAGCTTTTCGAGGGAAAAAGACCTTACTCATGCCTGATCCTATATTTCCATAAATAAAAAACTCTGAGAAATTTTAAAAAATAATATGCCGGCAAACTAAACCATTTTTTGAAGTAATAATCTTGAGATTTGAAATAGACTGTTTTTTGCTCATATCTCTTAGTTGAGCTCTTGCCCTCCAAATGATCTATCTCAAATTTTGGAAAATAAATTATTTCTTTCTTGAGTCTCTTTATCCTTTTGCACAAATCCACATCTTCATAGTATAGAAAAAAAAATTCATCAAACCCTCCTGCCTCCAAAAAGACATCTCTTCTTATAAATATACTTGCCCCGCTAACCCAATCTACTTCTATTTTTCTATTGCTATTCCAGAGCTGTTTACTCTTGGCACATCCCAATTTACTTCTTAAAATTTCTATAATATCCATATCGACACCTACGCTCCAGGGCTGAATATTCCCGCCCTTTAATATCTTTGGCCCAATCACTCCTATATTTTTGTCCTTCTCAAATTCATTTAATAATCTCAAAATATCTCCAGAAATTATTCTCGTATCTGGATTCAGGAAACACATAAATTTACCCGAAGCTTCTTTGACTGCAAGATTATTTCCCCTAGCAAATCCTATGTTTTTATTAATCTCAATAATTTTTATCTTTTTTTGATAACCGTTTTTAAGGTTTTTTAAACTAAAACTATCTAATTTATTTTCGTCATTATTGGCAATAATGATTTCGAAATCCAATCCGGTTACCTTCTCCATTATAGAAATTAGGCACTGCTCCAAATACCTCTCGCTTTTATAGTTTAATATAATAAAAGATAATTTCATAATTTAAACTCGCATCACAAATTAATTAAAACCCCCACCCTGCATCATCATAAGCTTTTTTTACCAAAAGGGCTTTTTCTTTATTTTTCCCCACTAAGATATCATACCTATTTTTTATTTTTCTAATCATTAAATATAGTTCTATATAAGCTCTCATGGGATAATTAGAATTTTTTCTAAAAAATAAAATACCAGAAAAAACCAAATAATAAATTTTATTTAAATTTTCTGAACTTCTCTCAAGATGAAAAACTTTGGCGCTAGGCACTATTTTTAATTTAAATTTATTTCTTGTTGCCCTGAGGGAAAAATCAGCATCTTCATAATATAGAAAAAATTTTTCATCTAACAATCCTATTTTTTTGAAAACTTCTTTTTTGATTAGCATTGCACAACCCGTTATATATTGGGTCTTTTTGATATTGTTTACATGTTCGCTTCTCATTTTTAGCCAATTGATCCTCCCTCCTGAAAACCATATTTTTTTCTTGCTTTCTTTGTATACAATTGGGCTTAATATGCCCACATCGGAATCTTTTTCCGCTTCATTTATTAGATTCAGTAATGTATCCTTCTCTGTTATAGCATCATTATTTAGAAGAAAGACATAATCTGCCATTTTTTCTAAAGACCATTTTATGGCCACATTATTTCCCGCTGCGAAACCAGCATTATAATTATTTTTTATAAAGTTAAATTTTCCAAATAAAAGTCGAGCTTCTTCAAAGGATCCATCTGTGGAAGCATTATCAACTACTACCACTTGATAGTTGGGGTAATTTATTTTATAAACACTCTCAAGTGTATTTTTCAAAATATTTTTTCCATTATAATTTAAAATTATAATAAAAACTTTTGGATAATTCATATTTAATTTAAAAATGAAAAAATTGCTATTATCTGGGGGAAACCAATAAACTTTTTACCTCTCTAATTGTTATCGCCCTTGTCAACCAGAGAAATAAACCATATACAAAGATGCTTCCCAATCCAGCATAAATAAAATTCAAATTATTTAAAACTGCTAAAAATAAAGCCATCCACAATCCAGAAAAAATAACCTTGCCCCAACCCTTCATTGAAAGCCTATAATCTACATATTTGCTTACAATGTAAGCGGTTAAAGCAACCACCAAAAATTCTGTCATTAAAGAAACAGTAGCTGCGCCCATATATGAATATTTTGGAATAAGTGCAAAATTTAAACCGATATTAAAAACTGCACAAAATGATAAAACATGCATCAGTTTATTTTGCAGGTTTGCAGAAAGCAAGATGCTATTAAAGAGATTTCCAAAAAATATAAATGCCAAAGCCACAATAAGGACTCTTAAAGCGTTGGCCGAAATCAAAAACTCTTTCCCTCCTATTATGTTTATAATATCTTCAGCTAAAAATAATGTACCTACAATTAATGGCACTATTATAATAATAAAAACTTTAGCAGTTTTGTTTATAATTTTAGTGAAATTAACTTTGTCCGAAAAAACATACATAGAAAGTAAAGGTAAGATTAATCCGACTATCATACCGGGGAAAAAAGTAATATTTTCAATTATTTTATATGCCATATTATAAATGCCTACTGCCTCGCTTCCCTTTAAAACTGATAGCATTATTGTATCCATTTTAAAATACAAAAAAGTAACAAGGGCAGATATTCCCACCGGCATAGACATTTTTAAAAAGCTTTTCCAATAATCAAAATCAAATTTCAAAGAAAACTTGATGTATTTGCGACTCAAAAAGACGACTATCCCAAAAGTAAGCATGGAACTCCACAAAACAGAGAAGATAATTGCGGTAAATCCCCAGTTATTTTTAACTGCCAATATTATAAAAAAGACCTGAATTATTTTCCCCAGCAACTCAGTAATTGTAACTTTATCCATTCTTAGATTTTTTTGAAAAACTCCATTAAAAACCATATAAGAAGAAGAAAAAGTATACGAAAGTGCAATTATTAAAATACCTTTTTTGATATCTTCTGAATAAGGCAAAAAAATAAAAAGCAATGGCGCTATTATAAACAAAGCCAAAGAACTTAGCAGTCTTAAGGAGAAAACATTACTCATTATTTTTTTCTCATCAGCATTATTTCTGGATATTTCTCTTGTAGCAATAGAATATAATCCCAAATCCAATATCGCGCCGAAAAAAGACAAGAAAGCTAAAACTGTAGCGTAGTCCCCAAATCCTCCCACGCCCAAGTATCTAGTGATGAATCCAATGTTAACCAACGCTAAGACTGTTGCGCAGACTTTAGCGATAGTACTAGCTACTACGTTATAAGCTATTTTTCGAGCAAGCGCCATTGGTTAACGTTTTAAATTTATATTATTAAAGGGATGTCGGTTTTATAATCACCCTTCTCTCATTTTCATCTCCAATGCTTTCCGTTACGACTTCCTCATTTTCAGCCAAAAGCATATGCACTATTCTTCTGTTATAAGCAGACATTGGCCGCATAATAACTGTTTTTCTTTCAGAAATTGCCTCTTTCGCTAGAGCTTGGGCTAACTCTACAACAGAAGACTCTTGATCTTTTTTATAAGAATTGACATCTAAAATAAATTTAATATTTTCATCTATTTGCTTTCTCACTAATAATCTAACTATGTGTTGTAAAGCTTGCAAATTATCTCCATTTTGACCAATTATAAAATTGGCGTCTTTTTGAGTTTTTATATCGCACACAAATTTATTATCCTTTTCCCCAGAATCAATAATTTCTATCTCACATTCAAACCCCATTCCATCCAAAAGTTCCTTTGCTATAGATTTTATTATTTGTTTGCTTTTTTTATCCATAAATTTATTTATTTAATTCTTTTTCTTTTTTAAAAACATATATCTGCTGAGCAACAGCAAACAGTGTTGAGAATAACCAGTATATTGACAATGCCGCTGCAAATTTAATTCCGATAAAAAGTGTTAAAGCTGGACCTAAGATCATCATTTGCTTATTCATAATTTCTGAAAAATCAGGTTCACCAGGTTTTTCTGTTTTTTTCTCAATATTATTCGAATCCCTCTTCTTTTTATTCATCATCAATTTAGTTTGCCAAAATTGAGCCGCTGCAGCCAACACAGCGATTGGTATGCTTGGTTTTAATAAGTCTACTATCCCTATAAACATATGCTGTATCTGCCCTGGGTTTTCTACAAAAGAATAGAGATCTTTCTCAGCTATTATTAATTCTGCATCTGAAATATTTATAATCACTCTATAAATAGCAATTAAAAATATCAACTGTACAATTATAGGAAAACAACCCGAGAAAGGATTAACCTTATTCTCTTTATAGAATTTCATTACTTCCTTGGTCTGGGTCTCTTTGTCATTTTTATATTTAAGCTGAATTTCTTTTAGCCTTGGTTGAATTTCTTGCATTCTTTTCTGGGACTGAATTTGTTTCTTTGACAGAGGAATAAGGACAGACTTTAATAATATAGTAAGCACGATTATGGCTATACCAAAATCTCCTCCTGGAATTATATTATAAAGAAGAATCAAAATGTTATATATGGGTTGATAAATTACTTCGTGAAAAATAGTAGACATAAGTAAAATGTTTGTGTTCTTTATTTAATAGTTACACAGCTAACTTTTTTCTTCCCTTTTGGCGTCTTCTTTTGATAACTTCTTGTCCGTTAGTTGTACTCATTCTTTCCAAAAATCCATGTGTTTTAGCGCGTTTTCTTTTTTTAGGTTGATATGTTCTTTTTGTACTCATATATTTTTATACAATCTTAAAATAATTATTTATTCAATGTTCTAAAATTATCATATATATAACTATTTGTCGAGAGGTTTTGCTTTTTTGCCACGAAAATGCTTTAATTATAAATATAATCTTAAAAAATATGTTTCCTAAAAAATACAGACTTACTAAAAAAGAAGACTTTGATCGAATTTATAAAAATAGCTACACGTATAATTTAAACTACTTCAGGATATCTATTTTAAAAAATAACCTTGATAAAAATCGCTTTTGTGTCGTTGTTTCTAAAAAAGTTTCCCCATTGGCCACTGATCGCAACAGAATAAAAAGGAGACTGCGATATGCCCTATTTTCCAATCAAGCCATTTTTCCTACAAACATAGATTTGTTGATAATGGTTACAAACAGAAATATTCTAAATACAAAAAGTGCCGATTTGCAAGCTGAATTTCTCTTTTTATCAAAAAAATTAAAAAATCGCTCCTGAGTTATTATCCACTGGAGCAAAATTATCTGTTAGAATTTGATTTTTTATTTCAAAACGCGCCTCTATCTTTTTGTCCAATGTTTTTTGAAGTTCCTTGTCTTCACTAAAGAAGGAGCGGTCTTTTTTATTTTTAAAAGCCACCAAAACAATATTTTGGATACTATTGTCATCCATATCAGTAACTTTAAACAAAGATATATCTGGAAAGACGCTTTTGTAAGTGTTGAATTCTAAATTTAAAAAAGTACTATCCTTTCCAGATATGGACGCCATGATGTTAACAAAAATTACCCCCTGATCATTCAAGGAGTCATATTCTTTCCTCACAAGCTCTGCAGTTGTTAAATGAAAAGGAATTGAGTGGTAAGAATTAAAAACATCTTTAAAAACTGCATCATATCTGCTATTATTTTTATTTAAAAAAAACCTAGCGTCTTGATGAATTATATTCATTCTGGGATTTTCTTTTAAATAAAAATATTTTTTTGAAATTTCTGTCATTTGGGGATCTATTTCCACCACATCCATGGTGGCATTTTTAAATTTTTCTAAAAAATGTTTGGGATAGGAATACCCTCCACCTCCCAACAACAATGTTTTTTTAAATCTTGGATTAAAATATTCTACCAAATCGTAAATTTCTCCATAATTAGTAAGCATTCTTGTTGGATCTTTCACTATCATATGGGACTGGACACCTCCTGGGTTTGTTCTTAAAACCCTCACCATCTCTCCTTCTTCATTCTTAATATCATAAACAAATATCCTGCTATAACTTGTATCAATATCTTCATTTACATCACTAGCACTTATTTTAACTTTTGAAAAGTTTTTAAAAATAACTAAGGCAAAAATAAAAAATAAGATAAATTTAAAATATTTTTTATTCTCCAAAAAAGAAATAATTGCCAACAAAAATAAAGAACTTGAAATGAGAATTAATATATTTGCGCTTCCTATTTTAGGAATAAGAAAAAAACCTGCCAAAAATGTTCCAAAAATACTTCCCGCAGTCGATATCGCGTACAAATTCCCCACGGTCGATCCAACTTTTTTAGCTTTCTTTAGTTTTAAACTTGCGACATAGGGAGAAATTATTCCAAATAAAATACTACTTGAGGAAAAAAGGGCAAGAGAAGCAACAATAGCACCTAATTTTAAATTAAAAATAGAGCTTACTAATATTAAAAATACGTCTTTATAGAAAACATTAATACCCACCGCTATGGCTAAAAAAAGTATTATTATCGACAATCCTTTATTTGTTGCTTTTTTATCAGAAATTATTCCACCCAACCAATATCCCACACTTAAACTCGCCAAGATAACCCCTATTATACTACTCCAAACGAAAATATTACTTCCCAAATAGGGTGCTAAAAGTCTCGAGCCAACCAACTCAAAAATCATTAAATTAGCTCCGCAAATAAAAACTATTATTTCTAAAATATATTTTTTCATATAAAGCAATAATAACACCTATCACAAATTTTATCAAAATCAATATCCTACTAAAATAATATGCTATAAAATAATTTCTCTCACAGCAATTTGTTTCACGTGGAACAAGTATAATACAGACACTGCTATAATACGCACTGATCAGCCAATAAGCCCTTAATTATAGGCATCAGCCAGAACTTTACAAGTTTACAAACTTTTAAATAATCTTATTTTCAATGTTTCACGTGGAACATTGGATTATTTCAACTTTAAAAAAATTATATGTGATTATTATAAATTGTTTCACGTGGAACAATTTTAATTCATCATTATTCAAAAATATATCTTAAGCCTATAAGTCAATACCCCATTGATTTCTGAAAAATATTATTTTTTTTAAGCTACTCGATTTTGCAATAATTTTAGCAAGTCGAGCCCTACTACTGCAAAAAGCACAGCTAAACAATATTCAAGCGCATAAGCCCTGAAAAAACAGAAGGTCTACTTAATATTAAATTTTGGTTAGTAAATTATCATAATTATGTTCCACGTGGAACAATTATATTTTATTAATTATCAAAATAACAATCACATGTTTCACGTGGAACATCTCCCGCTGAAGAATCTTTGTTCTTAATATTAACATAAAATCTCTCAAAAAATAAGGGTTTTAAGCAATTTAAAAGTTTTAAAACTTTTAAATAAACATTTTGTAGATGTTCCACGTGAAACATTAATCTAACTCGACTATTTTTAAAAGCATAGATAGTTATTCTGTGCTGTTCCACGTGAAACATTTTACAATATAATAATTTTATAGCCAGTGTTTTGCTATTTAAATCTACACTATGTCATCTTTTTACAACATTGTAACAATTATACCTATCTACATTAATATTGCTACATAAAAAATATTATAAAATTATTATAATAATCATATTTGTTCCACGTGGAACAAATATGATGTATTTTTTATAATTACAATAATTTTAATTTTATAAAAATATTTTCAGCTTAAAAATTATGTTGATAACTTGTTAATAAAAAATCATTATCTGCTAACTATTTAAAATCAAATAAAAAAAATCTTATTAAGATTGTTCCACGTGGAACAATTTTAATAGAAATATTAAACACACCAAATAACAAAAAAAGCTTTTAAATATAGGGTTTTTTAGTAATTTAAAAGTTTAAAGACTTTTAAATAACTGCATTTTATATGTTCCACGTGGAACTTTTTCAGATTGTTTTTGCCTTAGAAAAGTTATACACATTTATTTGAAATTGTTCCACGTGAAACAATTTAGCTTTATAGAATCTTTATAAAAATATGCCTATAAATAGACACAGCCCATAAAAAAGATTAATCTTGACTAAACATACTTTTTATTGTTTAATATATTTTTTTATTGTCCTTAAACTTCATTAAGTTGCGCCAATTAATACACATCTTTAAAATAAAAAATTTTACAAAATTTTGTTTTGTGCTAAAATAGAAAAGCTAAGTTATCCACAACTTATTAAGGTGGTTTATTTTTTGTTTATTTTAATGATTTTATTAGTGCTTTGTGTTATAATTTAAAAAGTAATCTTGCTTCTTAGTTTAAAAATTTATGAACAATGAAGATTTATGGAAAGCTGTTTTGGGTGAAATAGAATTGTCCCTATCTAGACCTCAATTTATCACTTGGTTTAAAGATACTTTTATATTGTCCAATGAAAACGGCAAGGTTATTATTGGGGTGCCTAATGGTTTTTCAAAAGAATGGCTAGAAAATAAATTCAACACCAATATAATTAAAGCTCTAAAAAATTTCCAAGAAAATATTATTGAAGTTTCTTGTGCTATCTACTCTCCTCAAGAAAAACCCTCTCGCAATATTGATGGTGCAGGCAAAAATACCTCGGGAGTTCAAACAATAAATCTAAAAAATACAAAAACACTAACACCTCAAATTAATTTTTTCCAAAATACAAATCTTAATTCAAGATATACTTTTGATAGCTTTGTAATAGGGGAGAATAATGAACTTGCTCGCGCTGCTTGCTTTGCTGTTTCTCAAAATCCCGGGACACAATATAACCCATTGTTTATTTATGGCGATGTTGGTTTAGGGAAAACTCATCTATTGCAGTCTATTGGAAATGAAATATTAAAAAGTGATCCTAATAAAAATATTATTTATATTTCATCAGAAGGATTCACCACAGAGCTAGTTAATTCAATAAAAAACCAAACTATTGATAAATTTAAAAATAAATATCAACAAGCAGATTTATTAATAATTGACGATATTCAATTTATTTCAGGTAAAGAAAAGACTCAAGATATCTTTTTCCACATATTTAACTCACTTTATCAACTAAACAAGCAAATTGTTATAAGTAGCGATAGACCACCTAGCCACATCCAAATACTCGAAGACCGCTTACGTTCAAGATTTGAAGGAGGAATGATAACCGATATTGGAAATCCTGATCTTGAAACACGTTTAGCTATACTGCAAACCAAACTTAATGAAAAAAAATTCTTTTTAAATGATGACATCTTAAAATTTATCGCTGAAAATATTAAAAATAATATTCGTGAACTTGAGGGTGCTTTAAATAAATTAGTAGCAACTTTTGAATTAAACAAAAAAACACCCACCATTGAAGAGACTAAAAAAATATTATCTTCGATTTTAGTATCGAAACAGGAATCTGCTATAACAAAAAAAGATATTATTAATTCAGTATTGGGATTTTTTGAATTAACCAAGGAAGATTTAATGAGTAGCAGTAGAAAAAAAAAGGTAGCCCTACCAAGACAAATTACTATGTTTTTATTTAAAAGAGAATTAAAAATGTCCTATCCGGAAATTGGAGAATATTTCAAAAGAGATCACACTACAGCACTTCATGCTTTTAATAAAATATCCAAAGATATACAAAATAATTCTAAAACAAGTACAGACGTAGAATTTATATTTAAATCTTTGCGTTAATAAAACACTGATAAACTGTGGATAAGTATCATATACCTGTGGATAAGTGTGTTAATTATTTGTAAATTTATTATTGAAACCTGTTGATACTATTTATCCTATTTTTCCATTCCTTGTTTATATCTATGTTATTAATTATTTATGCCTGGGGTTATTGTAAGATTATGAACAATGTATTATTATATAATAACCTTAGTTTATAATATAAAATAGAGTTATCAACAGGTTTTTAACCCCTAATAATAGTAATAATAATTTATATATTTATATAAATATATTATTAACTACTACTATACACATGAAATTAGTTTGTACCCAGGAAAATTTTAAAAAAGCTATTTCAGTTGTTGATAAAATAACTTCCAAGCAAATCACTTTACCAATTTTAAAAAATATTTTATTAGAAACTAAAGATGGAAGATTGATATTCTCAGCTACTAATTTAGAAATAGGTATAATAAGTAAAATAGGAGCTAAAATAGAACAAGAGGGAAAAATAGCAGTGCCCTCTAAATTAATAAGTGATTTTATTATAAATTTACCAAAAGAAGAAAATATTGAAATAGAATTAAAAGGTCATATATTAAATATAAATTGTGGAAAATATAAAGCCAAAATAAATTGTTTAGATTCAGAGGATTTTCCTATTATTCCAGAACGAAAAGGTGAAAATCAATTCACTATTACTAATAATAAATTTAAAGATGTTATTAATAAATCACTTAGTTCAGTTAGTTTAAATGATATACGAGTGGAATTTACTGGAATAAATTTATCTTTTTTTGATAATAAGATTTATTTTGCCGCTACAGACAGTTTTAGATTAAGTGAATACGAGGTTGAAATTACTGAGAATGATATTTATAAAGAAATAAAAGATACTTCTGTGATTATCCCAGCTGAAACATTGCGAGAATTAAATAAAATATTACATAATGCTACTGAAGATGATGAGGTATTGGTAACTATTGAAAATAATCAAATATTTTTTGATGTAAATGATATTAAAATAGTTTCTCGTTTAATAAATGGAAAATACCCACCTTATAAGCAGATAATCCCCAGTGAGTTTAAGTCGGAAATCTTAATAAATAAAGGTGAATTATTGCAATCAATTAAAATTGCTAGTGTTTTTACTAAAAAAACAGATGGAGAAATAAATATAGTTATTGAAAATGATCAGAATTTAGTGGTGAAATCAAGTTTACAAGAATCGGGCGAAAATCAAACAGAGTTAAATATTAATAAAAAGGGTGAGAATCAAAACTTTGTATTAAATCCAAGGTATCTACTAGATGGTTTAAATGTTATGGATTCATTTATGATTAAAATTATGGTTAATGATAATGTTTCACCAATAGTTTTAAAAATAGTTGATGAAAAAAATGAAAAAACTGTGGATAATTTTATTTATATAATAATGCCTATTAGAAAATAAATAAATGAAAGTTATAGGAAAATTTCTTGAACATAAAAAATTAAAAAGAAAGCAAGATATAGATAGTGAAAGTGTTTTTTATATTTTAAAGAATATTATTAAAGTTAAATATGGAGAGATAGGTGCTTTAAATATTAAGCTTGATTATTATAAGGCAGGGGTAGTTTTTTTAAAGATTAATAATTCCAATTGGGCCAATGAGATTTGGTTAAATAAACAAATGATTATTGATGAAATAAATAAGAAACTAGGCGAAGATGAAATTAAAGATCTTAAACTTAAATAGAAATAAGTTTATAATATTTATTCTGATTATGTTTTCAGGATGTTTTTTGGCGGGGAAGATTCTAGGAATAGATAATAGTGGAGATGTTATAATTACAGAGGTGATGTATGATTCAGAAGGAACGGATAATAAAAAAGGAATAAAAGAGTCTTATGAATGGATAAAATTGAAAAATATTTCCAACAAAAAAGTAAAGATAAGTAATTGGGAGATTAGATTGGGGAAATTTTATAAACCATTTGAGGGTTTAGCAGATATTCCAGGTAATGGAGAAGTTGTTATATATTTAGGCGTGGGTGATAATCAAAATATTGATTTTGAAAGTGGGAATCAGGCAAATATTTATTTATATGAGATACTTAGTAAATTGGGGGATTCTAGTGGAGAGGTGATTTTATATAATGGAAGTGGTCATAATGAAAATTCAATAATTGATTATGTAGCTTATGGATCTATAAATAATAATTCAACTTACTATAATCAGGCGATTGCGAGAGGAATATGGAAAAGTGATTGTTTTTTAGAGGATATTGATTGCGGAAAAATTTTACGGGTAGAAAGTAATAAATGCAAAATACTAAGAGTTGTTGTGGCTGATGAAGATAATGATAATGATAAAATTTCTTGCCCAGGAGTAGTAAAAATAAATGAGATTTTTCCTAATCCTAAGGAAGAAAAAGATGAGTTTATTGAATTATATAACTCTGGAGATGAGGAAATAGATTTAGGAGGCTGGATACTTAAAGATAATACAAAAACAAAAAAATATGAAATAAAAAGCGGTAGCAAGATAGGAGTTAAAAATTTCTTTATTATAAATAAAAATGACTCTAAGATAGCTCTTAATAATTCTGGAGAAGAAAGTGTATATTTATTAAATAAGAATGGGGTTGAGGTTGATAAAATTAGCTATAGCGACGCAAAAGAGAACTTTTCGTATGGTTATTGTGAAAAAACAAATAAATGGCGCTGGAGCGAATTTCTGACGCCTGGGAGTAAAAATGAATTTAGGGAAGTTGGAGGGATAGAGATTGAAATAGATGAAGATATTTATAGAAATGTTTATGCCAATTTTGAAGTGAGGGTTAGTGGAATTAAAGATAAAAACTTAAAGGTGAGGTGGGAGTTTGGGGATGGGAAAAATAGCTACAAAAACAAAACTCGGCATAAATATGCCAAAAAGGGAAAATATACAATAAAATTAAGAGTTTTTGATGGAAGTGAGGAAGTAAAAAAAGAATTTAATATAGAAGTGGTGGATTTTCCTGAGAAAAAAGTAAATATTATGGCTATTAATCCTAATCCTGAGGGGAAAGACTCAGAAAATGAGTGGATAGAGTTAAAAAATAAATCAAAAAAGAAAATTGATTTGAAAGATTGGAGCGTGGCGACAGGTGTGAATAAGAAAAAACTGACAAATCATCCGATTTATGAAGAATTTATAATTAAAGCTGGTAAAATAAGGCAACTGACGAAAGATTTTTCTAAATTTTCTCTTAATAATAAAAAGGGATATATAGAATTAAGATCTCCTGACGGAGAAGTTGTTTATGATTTAAAATATAAAAAAGAAGAAGGCATTGGTGAAAATGAAATTTTTAAGAAAAAAGATGGTGGAGGATGGGAATGGATAAAAGGATCAGTATTAAAATTAAATAAGAAGGAGAAAGAAATTAAATTCGTCAAAGGCATAGAAACCGAAAAGGAGGTTGACGTAGAAATTGATAAGGGGGAATTGGTAAGAGATATGACGCCAGAAGATATTGGAAAATATTCAGGAAAAGAAGTTGAAAATATGATTTATAATTACACCAAAGAAGATTTAAAAAATATTCAGATAAAAGAAAACAGTTCTTTGATATCGGAAAAACAAGTCCTGGGGGTGGTAAATAACAAAGATAAGAAAATAAGAGAAGCGGGCGGTTTTTATTACTTTAATCCAGAATCAAAAATGGAAAAACATTATTTGTTAAAGTTTTTTGAAAAATATTTTTCAAACTTAGTATGAAATCAGAATTTAAAAGAATACAGGGGAAAAAGAGAGGAAAAGAAAAGAAATTTGCCAAAAAATAATTTTAATGTTAGAGTATGTTTATAATTAATTTTAAAAAATAATGTGCACATTGGTTTTTGTTTTAGGCGGAACGAATGTGTAACAAAAAAGTATGGCACTCACAACGAAGCAAAAAGTCAAAGCTACCAAAGAAGTAAAAAGACATGATAAAGACACAGGATCATCAGAATATCAAATTGCTCTTTTTACGGAAAAAATTAAAAAACTAACTTCTCATTTAAAAAAGAATGCCAAGGATTTTCATTCTAGAAGAGGATTATTAAAAATGGTTTCCAAAAGAAAGAAATTGATGGAATATTTAAAAAGAACAGATGAGAAAGCTTATAAAACTACTATTAAAAAATTAGGCTTAAAAGGATAATAAAAATTTCAAAAGAATGCTTTAATAGGCATTCTTTTGATTAAAAAGAAGAATATGGCAAAATTTAAAGAACAAAGAGTGGGTGTTTTAGTGGATGTGCAAAATATGTATTATACCGGTAAGGTTTTGTATAAGAAAAAAGTAAGCTTTAAAAATATTTTAATTGAAGCGGCTAATGGCAGAAAGCTGATCCGAGCAATCGCTTATGGAGTAAAAACCGAAGAGGGTTTGGAGGAAAAATTTTTTGAAGCCCTAGAAAACCAAGGCTTTGAGGTTAAGACTAAAGATCTACAAATATTTGCCGGCGGAGCTAAAAAAGCGGATTGGGATGTGGGGATTGCGGTGGACGCAATTAAAATGAGTCGAAGTCTGGATGTAATTGTGCTAGTTTCTGGGGATGGAGATTATATTCCAATGATTGAATATGTGCAAAATACAACTGGTTGCCGAGTGGAGGTAATTGCTTTTAAAAAATCGACCAGCTCAAAATTAATTGAAGTAGCAGATGATTTTATTGATCTATCGGCTAATAAAAAGAAATTCTTAATCTAAGCGAAAATAAAAAAAACAAAACCCCGATTTAAATCGGGGTTTTTATGTGCCGCGGGCGAGACTCGAACTCGCACAGGAAAACCTACCAGTTCCTAAGACTGGCGTGTATACCAATTTCACCACCGCGGCAATATTTTAAATTTCTTTACTTTTCAAAACAAAATAATAATAAGTTATTTCTGATAAAAAATCAAGAAGCAATCATATTAACATATTAGCACGTTAGCATTTTAACATAAAAATACTATTAATGTTATGTTGAAAAATAATTATTATTAATATTTCAAAAGGCTATTATGTTAATATGTTAAAATACTAAAATGATTGTAAAATAGGCAGGATTCTTTCTGTTTCTGTTTTTAAGGCGCCCTCGTTTTCATACTCTCCATGATGACGAGTGTCATCGCCATAAGTTTCCTTTTTTTGATCAAGATGAATATTAATAATCAAAGTAAAAGTGTCCTCTACATGAGCGTACATATGAAAGCGGGGATAGCCAGCCAGGGCGAGGGGCCGAATAAAACTCATTTCGTTTCCAACATGTTTTTGAAAAGAGTAGCCGGCTCTGCGTAGTAAATTAACGGGGTTTTCTTGGAGATTTTCGATTTTGATTTGCATATAGTTTTGTAATAAATTAATTATTTTCAGAGATCCTGAATAAATAAATTTCTAATAATCCTTGCGTCGCTAAGAAATTTTACTTTACAGGATGACAATGGAGATAATTGGGTTGTTTTGTCGGATGAACGAGATCCTTACGCTTCGCTCAGGATAATTTCGCTTTGTGGGCGAAATTATTTTACCCAATATTTGCTTTTAATTTTTTTATCCTCATCTTTTTGTTTTTCTTGAATTTTTTCCTTAGCTAAACTTCTGAGTTTTTCAATATTTTCTTTATCTAATTCTGCGGCCCGGCGAGAAAGATATTTTTTAGTGTTTAAACTAGCATCATCGATGACTTCTGAAAGTAAAATATCTAAAATAGTTCCTATTTTTGGTCCAGGTTTAATCTTCAGTAGCTTAATTAGATCATTGCCATTAATTTTGAGCTGGGATACAGAGATCGCATCAGTGGAAACTTTTTCTACTACGTAGCGAAAATGTCTTAATTTATAAGGCACAGCTTTAGCAGTTCCGCTACCAAGTCGATCACCGATTCGAACATCAATTAAGTCGTTAATGTTTTCCAGGCCAACTTTTTGAATTACTCGGCGCACACCTTTTTCTCCTACTTCATCAACATTGTAATAGAACATATGGTTTTTAACCAGCAAAACAGTTTTGTCGATAATTTTTTTTGGAAATTTTAATCTGGTTAAAATGATGCTAGCTTTTTTGGCGCTAATATATTCATGACCATAAAAGGTTGAGAATTCTCCTTCGCCTCGCTTAGCTTCAGGTTTGCCGATATCGTGCAAAAAAGCAGCTAGACGAACCTCTAATTTTGCAGAGGGACAAGTTTCTAGGCTGGCCAAAAGATGCTTGTAAACAGTATTGTAGGGACCGTAATAATGATGGCGATTTTGGGTAATGTTTATTGTTTTGTAAATTTCTGGAATTATATATTCCATTAAGCCGCTTTCTACCAATAAATCTACACCTAAACTAGGATTATTGGATAAAATAATTTTTGCAAACTCATCACTTAGTCTTTCGGGAGAAATAAATTTTAGTAAATCTTTATTTTTTTGTATAGCTATAAAAGTTTTTTCTTCAAGTTGCCAACTTTTAGTAGAGTCTTTTTCTTTTAACTGAGAAATAAATCTAATGGCGCGAATCATGCGAAGAGCATCTTCGTTAAATCTTTCATTGGCATCGCCTACGGCGCGGATAATTTTATTTTTTAAATCAATTTGGCCCCCAAAAAGATCAACAATTTTAAAATCTTTTTCGTTGGTTATTTCCAAAGCCATGGCATTTACAGTAAAATCTCGGCGCTTTAAATCATCTTCTAATTTTTTTGCAAACTTAATCTCATCTGGCCTTCGATTGTCAGAATAGTTGGATTCAATGCGATAGGTAGTTATTTCAATATTTTCTTTACTTTCTTGGTTGCCTAAATATTTTTCTGGAACAAGTACGGTGCCAAAACGATTTTCGTATTTGCCATCAGGAAATATATTTAATATCTGAGTAGGGGTGGAGTTAGTAGTTATATCCCAGTCATTAGGCTCTTTATTTAAAATCAAATCTCGGACACAACCGCCCACAATAAAAGCTTCAAATTCATTTTCTTTGAGCTTGGAAAGAGTTAATAATACGGTGGAAGGTATTTTTTTTAACATATGTGTTTAAGGTGCCCCTGGGAAGAGTCTCAGCCAGAGGCTGATCAGTCTCTGGCTGAGAACTAATAGAATTTTAGGAGTGACTTGTTCCCCGCCTGCCATCGCCTGTGCCCTCATTAAGAATCGAACTTAAATCTAGGGCTTAGGAGTCCCTTGTTCTATCCGTTGAACTATGAGGGCTCAGGCAAAGGCGGGCAGGTATTCACTGAACTACAGGCAATTTAAGAATAATAACCTATTTCATAAGATAACATTATATAAAAAAAAAGAAAAGATATAAACGCGCCGTGGCGTAGGAACGCGCCGTGGCGCGTTCCTACTACTACTGTACAGGTGAAAAATATTATGCTAAAATAAAATGTAGATTAGAAATATAAAAAGAAAAATACAAACAATGTTTTTGTAATTGTTTGTGTTATTTCGTTGTTATAAATATGAATATTCAATATTATGGTCATTCTTGTTTTAAAATAACCACTAAATCAGAAGGTAAAAGTGCCGATGGAGTAGTAGCTTTCATAGATCCTTTTGACAAAAAAATTGGGTTAAAACCCCCGCAAGGAAAAGCAGATGTGGTTTTTGTTTCTCATAAACAACACGATGATCACAATAATGTGGACGCCCTAAAGGACAGTCCAGTAGTTATTGATGCGCCAGGAGAATATTCTGTTAAGGGTATAAATGTTGCAGGTATTGATTCTTTTCATGATGATAAAGAAGGTGCCCAAAGAGGCAGAAATACAATTTTTGTTTTGGATACTGAAGATATCAGAGTTTGTCATTTGGGTGACTTGGGAACAGATTTAAGTGTTAAACAATTGGAAAAAATAGGAAATGTGGATGTCTTAATGATTCCTGTTGGTGGAAATTATACAATTGATTTTAAAGAAGCTACAAAAATAGCCAAGAAATTAAGTCCGGCTATTATAATCCCGATGCATTATAAAATGAAAGGTACAAATGCGGATATTTCTGATGAAAAAGATTTTTGTAATGAAGTGGGAAATTGTCCGAAAGAAAAGGTAAATAAAATAAATTTGAAGAAAAAAGATTTGGAGGGGAAAAATATGGAAATTTTATTAATGAGTATTTAATAATAAATATGAACTTAACAGACAAAATTGAAGAAATCCGCCAAAAACCAGAAAACGAAAGAGTTAAATACGTTTGGTTTATGGTTTCGTTGAGTATGACACTTATTATTTTTATTTGGTTCTTCTCTTTTAAAAGTATTTTTCGTGGAAATGAAAAGATAAATAGCGGGCAAGATATAATAACGGAGTTAGAGAAAAAAGAGCCGGAAACAAATAATGCTAATGCGGAAAGTACGGTTGGGAACATAATTCAACAAGATGATTCTCAGGGAAAAAGTTTATAGGGTGCAGTCGGATAAGTTTATTATTATTTAAAATATTTTTTAATATTTTGTAAGCAACATGGAAAAAGAAAACAATAAAAACAAAGGAATACAAGTGCAACCCATAGTAAAGGAAATACAGCAATCTTATCTTGATTATGCTATGAGTGTTATCGTAGCCAGAGCTTTGCCAGATGTGCGTGATGGCTTAAAGCCGGTGCATCGCAGAATTTTGTATTCTATGTGGAAAACAGGTCTGCGTTCAAATTCTAAATTTAGAAAATCGGCTACGGTGGTTGGAGAAGTTTTGGGAAAATATCATCCGCATGGAGATACTGCCGTTTATGATACAATGGTAAGAATGGCACAGGATTTTTCTTTACGTTACCCTCTTATTTGGGGACAAGGAAACTTTGGATCTATGGATGGAGATAACGCAGCAGCTTATCGTTATACAGAGGCTAAATTAAAAAAAATTGCCGAAGAAATGCTAGTAGATATTGAAAAAGACACAGTTGATTTCGTACCTAATTTTGATGGTGTACATAAAGAGCCCACAGTTTTGCCAGCTAGGTTACCAAATTTGTTATTAAATGGTTCAATGGGTATCGCTGTAGGGATGGCCACCAATATCCCACCTCATAATCTAGGAGAATTGATTGACGCGACAACGCATTTAATTGATAACCCTAAAGCTAGCGTAGACGATTTACTGGAATTTGTAAAAGGCCCTGATTTTCCAACGGGCGGAGTGATTTATGATCAAAAAAGTATTCGCGAAGCCTATATTAACGGAAGAGGTGGCATAACAACTCGCGCTAAAGCGGCTATTGTGGAGGCCAAAAGTGGAGGACACCAAATAATTGTTTCTGAAATAACTTATTTGACCAATAAATCAACCTTACTGGAAAAAATAGCATTATTGGTCAAAGAACAAAAAATCCAAGGAATTAAAGGTCTTCGCGATGAATCTAATAAGGATGGAGTGAGAATTGTGGTTGAGCTTAAGAAAGACTCTTATCCAGAAAAAGTTTTAAATAAGCTTTATTCTTTAACTGATTTGCAAAAGAATTTTAACGTAAATATGTTAGCTTTGGTGGATGGCATTGACCCGCAAGTGATGAATCTAAAATTAATGTTGGAGCACTACGTGGTTCATCGCGAGCAAGTAGTTACGCGTCGCACTCAATATGATTTACAAAAAGCCAAAGATCGTGCACATATATTAGAAGGGCTCAAAAAAGCTCTGGATCATATTGATGAAGTAATTGCTATTATTAAACAATCCAAATCTCGAGCTGATGCTCATGTTAACTTAATAAAGAAGTTTAAATTTTCAGAGAGACAAGTAGAGGCAATTTTGGAAATGAAATTACAAACTCTAGCTGGTTTGGAAAGAAAAAAGATAGAAGATGAACTAAAAGAAAAGAAAATAATAATTGCCAATTTGGAATCTATTTTAAAAAGTCGAACAAAATTGATGGGAATTGTAAAAAAAGAATTGGTGGAAATTAAGGAGCAATATGGTGATGAAAGAAAAACTCGCGTAATTAAAGGAAAGATAGGGGAGTTTAGACAAGAAGACTTGGTTGCCAACGAAGAATCCATCATTACTCTTTCTCAAAGCGGGTACGTGAAAAGAATGAGTCCCGATGCTTACAAAACTCAAAAAAGAGGAGGCAAAGGAGTGATTGGGGCTAACATTAAAGAAGATGATATTATTTCTCAAGTCTATGCGGTGATGGCGCATGATAACCTTTTATTTTTTACTGATAGTGGAAAAGTTTTTCAAACTAAAGCTTTTGAAATCCCAGAATCCACGCGAACTTCCAGAGGGCAAGCTTTGGTGAATTTCTTGCAACTGTCCTCAGGAGAAAAAGTGACCGAGATGGTGGCTTTCAATAAAGATGATGGATTTAAATTTTTCTTTATGGCTACGGAAGAAGGAAATGTGAAGAAAGTTAAGATTGAAGAATTTGAAAATGTCAGAAGGAGCGGTTTAATTGCTATTAACCTTAGCAAAGAAGATAAACTAAGCTGGGTTAAGCTTACGACCGGTACAGACGAAATAGTAATGGCTACCTCTGGCGGACAAGCTATCCGATTCAAAGAAACAGATGTTCGGGCGATGGGAAGAGGGGCGGGCGGAGTGCGAGGTGTTCGACTTAAAAAAGAAGATAGAGTGATTGGAGTGGACGCGGTCTTTAAGGGTCAACCTGGCAATCAGTTAATGGTAGTAAGTGAAAATGGTTATGGTAAGCGTAGTGATTTGAAGCTTTATAAAATTCAAAAAAGAGGCGGAAGCGGAATTAAAACAGCCAGCGTTACCGTTAAAACCGGAAAATTGGTCGGAGGAAGAATTGTAAACGCTGATGAAATTGAAAGTGATTTATTCGTTACTTCTACCAAAGGTCAAATTATCCGAATTCCACTTAAGAGCATTTCTGTTTTGGGCCGAGCTACTCAAGGAGTGCGCATAATGAACATGAAAGGCGGAGATAAAGTCGGAGCTTCAACGATTATCTAAATCATGTATCATGTATCATGTATCATGTATCATGAATCATGGAGCATGGAATAAAAAATACAAAAAGATGACTTCCACAGTCATTTTTTTGTATTTTTTGTAGCCAAATTATTTTAATATCAAAAAATATGTTAAATAATATAATTATATAAAAAGCTATTTTGGTACTGAGGCGTTTCTGTTTTATTTGTAAAAATAAAAAGGGCAAGAAAGACATTATCTTCTTGCCCGTGAACTTATCTATCACCTCCTTTTTCTTGTTTTTGAGTAAGCGCTACGCGGCAACTGGTCGAATTACGAGGAGGCGTTGCGGATATTGCGGATATGGAGACAAACATAAGCCATAGCGAACATTACGATAACCAATACTCCGTATAATCGGGGCTCCAATAAGTTGAAAAATAAGGAATGATGGTATGTACGCACGGAGAGTCGCTACGCCGAGGCTTGGATCAACGGTTCCTAACGCAACAATTTCGAACCGACGCTGCTCTTCTGGGTACGTAGCCCCAAATGAGAGCAAGTGCTCGATCTTGGCTGGCGACCATCCGGCTTGCTTGATTTCCCTTATCGCATCTTCCAAGGAGATGTCACAATCAAAGTAGAGGTAGCAGGCTTCGCATGAAATTGTGCCACTCCCTTCGATTGAGTAGCTCCTTACGTAGGCGTTTTCATCTCCGCCACCGTATTGACCGTCTGCAACCATCTGCTCACGCGACTTGCTGTAGTCAACAGTGATATTGAAAGTCTCTGAAGTCTGTATTGTAGGGGTCGTAGTAGTCATGGTATTTCTCCTTTCAAATTTTGATCCCTTGGATGGGATATATAGGGGTGATAAATTGTGAATGAACTATATTCATTAAGATGTTTGTTTGCTATTTCATCTTAACAAGTAAGTATAACCCAAATTTAGCAAAATGTCAATAAATAACGTCAAGTACCTTAAGTTAATTATGGGGCTAAAAGCAGTTAAACCCTTTAAATAAGCCAAATATTGACATTTAAGGGGGGTATGATATACTATATATGTTGACGGAAAGTATCGACATTACATAGGGATGCAGAAATTTAAAGCGTTGTTTATATTAGCTGTCATTCCAGAAGATAGATTTTCTAAGCGATTTGCCAGCTGGCGGAGAGCTTTTATAAAATCATCTATGTGGAATCTAAGATGTAATCAAATCCAGATTTATATTTAATAGAGATCCCACATAAGTAAATTTCTAACGCTCCTTGCGTCGCTAAGAAATTTTACTTTCTGGGATGACAGTGTGGCGGTTTTTGAAAATTATGAATAATGCCCTGAAATCTAATAAATAAACTATTGAAAATATGGAAATAAAGCAGGTTTTGGCTCAATTTGATTTGGTAGGTAAAAAAGCGGATGTTTATCTGGCTGTTTTGGAGTTAGGAAGTGGTAGTGTGATTGAAATTGCCAAGAAAGCCGAGATTAAACGGACTACTGTTTATGATATTCTTCTGGATCTAGAGAAAATAGGATTAATTTATCAAACCACCAAAGGAGCCAAAAGACTTTTTGTGGCTGAAGATCCAGAAAAACTAAGAGATCAATTGGAAGAAAAAGAAAAAATGCTTAGCGAAATGCTTCCGCAATTACGCTCGCTGTATAACGTCAAAGGCATCAAGCCGAAAATCAGGTTTTACGAAGGCAAGGAAGGATTGCGACAAGTCTATGCTGACACTTTAAATTATGAGGGTGAAATATTAGCTTTTGCTTCTGATGATGTGGTCAAAACTCTAGGGATGGAGTGGGCTAATGATTATTTGGAAAAAAGAATAAAAAAAGAGATACGAGTGCGGATAATAATCCCTGAGACGGATCTAATTGAAAAAGAATTTAATCCCAAAGATCAAAAACAACTCAGGTCTTCAAAGTTGGTTAATCCAAAAAAATATCCTTTTTCTATTGAGATAAATATTTATGGACATCAAAAAGTAGCACTAATGTCTTCTAAAGAAGAAACAGGCATTATTATCGAGGGTGCAGAGATTTATAATACCATGAAACTTATATTCGAACTTTTGTGGGATAATTTGCCAGAAATAAAAGTTAAGTAAGCCTAGCTTGAAATTTTAATTTCCAGATGCTAGAATCAGTAAGAAGAGTTCCGATACTGTGAACTGTTAACTAAAATCTAAAAACTAAATTTATGTCAGGACATAGCAAATGGTCAAGTATTAAGCATAAAAAAGGAATTAATGATGCTAAAAGAGCCAATGTATTTACTAAAATTGCCAGAATGATCGCTATCGGCGCGCGCGAAGGCGGGGGAGATTTGGCGGTTAATTTTAAATTAAAAATGCTCGTTGATAAAGCCCGAAGCGTGAATATGCCTAAGGACAACATTGAACGAGCCATTAAAAGAGGAACAGGAGAATTAAAGGACGGCGCCATAATAGAGGAAGTGATTTATGAAGCTTACGGGCCATCGCAAGAAGCGATGCTAATCAAAGTGGCGACGGATAATAAAAACAGAACTTTCGGAGAAGTGCGCAATATTTTAACTAAAAACGGAGGAAAAATAGTAACAGCTGGAGCGATTAGCTATATGTTTAATCAAGTAGGGGAAATTGAAATAAGCGTCAAAGAAGCTGATAAAGAAGATGTGGAAATGAAACTTATCGAAAGTGGAGCGGAGGATTTTAGTCTAGAAGATAACACGGCTTGGGTATATACAAAATTAAGTGAATTAAAAATAGTTAAAGAAAATTTAGAAAGAGAAAATTTTCAAATCCTAAACGCTCAACCATCCTACGTAGCCACGCAAAAAAAAGAAATTACCGAAGCGGAAAGGGAAAAATATGAAAATCTATTAGAAAAATTGGATGAGAATGATGATGTGGTGGAAATTTATGATGATTTGAAATAAAACTCAATATAAAAACCGCCTGATTATTTAAAAAGGTGGTTTTTTGTTTGGAAAAATAAAAAAAGCAAGAAATGTTTGTGTTAGGAAAAAATAGAAATGGGACAGTTAAGAATTAAAATGGGACTATTGGTAAATTATCAATTTTATCCAAAACTTCTCCTAAAAATACATTTCTCTGCCAAAATCTAACTCTCATTAATTCGTT
>Ga0209417_1000258_pt1 | contig 138248 bp, 118 predicted proteins | sample RifGroF2_FD_184002 | JGI IMG/M metagenome (GOLD analysis project Ga0209417, IMG submission 184002) | Groundwater microbial communities from Rifle, Colorado, USA - Groundwater F2 (SPAdes) (version 2) | ecosystem: Environmental > Aquatic > Deep subsurface > Groundwater | place: Rifle, Colorado... | reverse complement strand
CGAACTCCTGCCCAACAAATGGAAACCACTGGAGTATAATCAAATCTAAAAGAGATCCTCAATATGAAGATCTCTTTTTTTGTCTATAAAGGCGGGGCTCAATGAACGGTTACGATAAACCCTTAGAAAAATATTCTGCATCTTACTTATATTCTGCGAATTGTAAAAACAACTGGCAGTTCGTGAGATTTATGTAATATTTTCCCAAAGTTTTGTAATATTCTCCCTGCAAAAAAGTCTCAACTTAGATTTTAGAAAATCTCTAAAAACTAATGCATATGAAACAACACTTTGTGAAAGTAAAATCGGTCAAGCACATCACACATGATGTCCTTCAAATTGTAACCGAAAAGCCTAAAAATTACAGCTTTAAACCGGGGCAGGCAACAGAAGTGGCAATAAACAAAGCCGGCTGGCAAAACGCAAAAAGGCCATTCACCTTTACAAGTCTGCCAGACTATGATTACCTGGAGTTTATTATTAAAACATATCCTTTGCAAAAAAGTGTTACTAATGAACTATTGGATCTTAAAGTTGATGACGAACTTATCTTGCACGATGTTTTTGGTGCAATCGCCTACAAAAAAGAGGGTTTATTTGTTGCAGGAGGCGCAGGAATCACTCCGTTTATCTGCATATTCAGAGACCTTCAGTCAAAAAACACAATCGGCCATAACAAACTCCTCTTCGCCAACAAAACTGTTGGAGACATTATACTGGCAATAGAATTTAAAAAATTACTGGGCGATAATTTTATTAATATTTTATCAGAAGAAAAAGTAGATGGTTATTCACATGGGAAAATCACTGAGGATTTTCTCAAAAGGCATATTACAGAATCCTGCAATAATGTATATGTATGCGGCCCTCCCCCAATGATAGACGCTATTGAAAAGTTCCTGATCAAATTACACATAGAAGAAAAGACAATAATAAAAGAAGCTTTTTAAATAAGAAAATAACATAGAATAATGAGCTATTTAGAAAACACAATTAAGATAAACACAAACAACATAAATATTTGTTACATCGATGAAGGGTCTAAAGATGCAACAACAATCATTTTCATACATGGCTTTCCGTTTAATAAACTCATGTGGAATCTGCAGCTGCAGGAATTAAAAGAAAATTATCGGGTTATTGCTTATGATATTCGCGGTTATGGGGGCTCCGACGCCGGAACAGAAGATTTTTCTATTGAACTTTTTGTCAAAGATCTTATATGCTTTATGGATGCTTTAAGGATAGATAAAACGGTATTATGTGGTTTATCTATGGGCGGATACATTGCGTTGAATGCGGTTGAAAACTATCCTGAGCGTTTTTCTGCGCTTATATTGTGTGACACCAATTGCATTGCCGACACTTCTGAAGCAAAGGAAAAACGAATTTCTGCAATTGAAAGCATAAGAAAAAACGGAGAGATAGAATATGCAGAAACCAGCATAAAAAATCTTTTCTCCCCTGAGGCTATAACGACTATGGAATATGAAATTACAGCACTTAAGAAGGAGATTGTGAATACATCGGGACAAACCCTCTGCAATACTTTGCTTGCATTGGCTGGACGCAGGGAAACCTGCAGCAAACTGCCTGAAATTAAGATTCCTGTGCTTATAATGGTTGGCAAAGAAGATAAAATCACGCCACCTGGAGCAGCAAAGTCTATGCATGAAATAATTAAAAATTCGTTACTGGTAATCATAGAAAATGCAGGCCATATAAGTAATCTGGAGAATCACAACGAATTCAACAACCATCTTAAAAAATTCGCTTTGTCAATCAAATCAAAATGAAAAAGAAAAAGTTAACTACAGCCAGCGGCAGACCTTATACAGAATTCGAAAACTCATTGTCTGTCGGCAGCCGGGGGCCGATACTTCTGCAGGACTATTATCTGCACGAAGATATGGCACACTTCAACCGTGAACGTATTCCCGAAAGAGTTGTTCATGCAAAAGGTACCGGAGCATATGGAACATTCACCGTTACACACGATATAACTCAGTATACTAAGGCAAAACTCTTTTCAGAAATTGGTAAACAAACAAAAATGTTTGCCCGTTTCTCAATTGTAGGGGGAGAAAAAGGAGGAGCCGACAGCGAAAGGGACCCTCGGGGGTTTGCACTTAAATTTTATACAGAAGACGGAAACTGGGACCTGGCAGGCAACAATACCCCGGTATTCTTCATTAAAGACCCAAAAAAATTCTCCCATTTCATACATACACAAAAGCGCGATCCCAAAACCAATTGTAAAAGTCCAACCATGATGTGGGATTTTTTCAGCTTGAATCCGGAAAGTCTGCATCAGGTACTTATTCTGATGAGTGACCGAGGCACTCCGTTTTCATACCGGCATATGGACGGTTTTGGGAGCCATACATTTTCATTTTTCAACAAATACAATGAACGCGTTTGGGTAAAGTTTCATTTTAAAACATTGCAAGGAATTAAAAATTTCAATGATAAGCAAGCCAATGAAATGAAGGGTATAGACCTAGATAATGCACAAAGGGATTTAGTAGAAGCCATCGAGAAAAAAGACTTTCCAAAATGGGCCATGAAAATTCAATTGATGACAAGTGAACAGGCAATAAAATTCAGATGGAATCCGTTTGATGTTACAAAAGTATGGCTGCACAAAGATTTTCCATTGATAGATGTTGGGATCATGGAACTGAATGAAATACCGGAAAATTATTTTCGTGATGTTGAACAATCTGCCTTTGATCCTGCTCATGTGGTTGACGGTATTGGTTATTCTCCCGATAGACTGCTGCAAGGTCGTTTGCTCTCTTATCCCGATGCTCAACGTTATCGTTTAGGAGTCAACTATGAGCAGATTCCCGTAAACAGATCTCCATATGCTGTCACAAACTATCAGCGTGACGGGTTTATGCAAATGGGTGATAACGGAGGAGCAAGCCCAAATTACCGTCCCAATAGTTTTGATGATATTGTTGCCGACGAAAGCTATAAAGAACCGGCATCGCAATTGGACTCAAATATCGCCGACTGGTATGACCGCAACGAAAAGGATGACGATCACTACACTCAGCCAGGCTTATTGTACCGTAAAGTTATGACAGAACAGGAGAGAAAAAATCTGGAGAGTAACATTGTTAGTTCTATGAGTGGTATTTGCGGAGAGAAGAGAGTAGAAATAATTAACCGGCAGCTGGCACTATTCTATCTTGTAGATAGCTCTTTAGGAAAAGCAATTGCAAAAGGGCTGGATTTTAAATAGTTGCGAATAATTATGCGGTATATAATAATTAATAATATCGGGAAGTTGCTTAAAGAAACCTTTAAGGAATGGTTCATAAAAGATCCTTTCCGGCAAAGTGCCGTTATAGCTTACTATGCGGTCTTCAGCATACCCGGATTATTATTTCTTGTTGTGACTCTTACCGGATATTTTTTCGAAAAAGATGTCGTAAGCCAAAGTATATTGACACAGGTATCCAGCACTATGGGTGTGGATATTGCCGCACAAATAGAGGGAATGCTAATAAAAGCAAGTGAAGCCAAATCTACATTTATGGGCTCGCTTATTGGCATTGTCATTTTGCTGGTAGGGGCCACCGGAGTATTTGTTGAATTACAAAAATCATTAAATCAAATTTGGAAGGTAAAAGTAGTTCCCAAAAAGGGAATCATTCTAATTCTCAAATCAAGACTTTTTTCATTCGGGTTGATATTGGCAATAGCTTTTTTACTTTTAATCTCGCTGGTAATTTCTACAGCACTTGCAGCAATGGGTGCCTGGATCAAATCAGATGCATCGGGTTTTATGGTAATTATTTTTAATATTTTCAATTTCGCTTTTTCACTGGCGATAATATCTGCTCTCTTTGCCCTGATGTTTAAAATTTACCTGATGCCAAAATAAAATGGAACCATGTTTGGCTGGGATCTGTTGTTGCCGGGTCGTTGTTTACAATCGGCAAAACGGCTCTTGCATTTTATTTTGGGACAGCTCATCCAGCATCGGTTTATGGTACTGCCGGGTCTATTATTTTAATTCTTTTATGGGTGTCGTATTCATCTATGATTATGTTTTTTGGTGCCGAGTTTACCGCTGCCTATGCCAGAATGTATTCAGGAAAGGTGCCACCTACTGAAATTGCCAAACCCATATAATTAATAACCAAAACAATGAAAATAAACAAAAAATCAAATGCTAAAACATCATCAGGAGTGGTAAGAGCAGAATATATAGAAGTGGAGCCCAATGTACGCCTTCATATTACAGACGGGGGCAAAGGCCGACCCATTGTATTTATCCCAGGTTGGCCATTAAGTGACGAGATGTACGAGTATCAGTATAGTTATCTGATTGAAAAAAAATTTCGAATAATAGGTATTACTTTAAGAGGTTTTGGAAAATCTGACAAGCCCTATGGTTCTTATGATTACGATGTTCATGCATCGGATATAAAAACGGTTTTAAGAAAACTGGAAATAAAGGATGCAATATTATGCGGCTTTTCTATGGGAGGTGCAATTGCTTTAAGGTTCGCAGCGGAAGATAATGGAACGCATATATCTAAACTCGTTTTAGCAGGAGCTGCTGCCCCTGTCTGGACGCAACGCTCCGATTTTCCATACAATCTCCCTAAAAAAATTGTTGATGACCTGATAATACAATGCTATAAGGACAGACCAAAACTCTTATCAGATTTTGCAAAGATATTCTCTGCTTCCGAAACCTCATTAAACGAAGGTATCAGCAAATGGTTAAACGTTATTTGCCTGACCGCTTCTCCATATGCTACAGCTCAATGTTTAATAGCATTGCGTGATACCGATCTCAGAAGCGATATGGCCAGAATAACTATTCCTACGTTAATCCTGCACGGTAAAAAAGACAAAATATGTTCTTTCGATCTTGCGGGCCAGATGAAAGCAGGAATTTCAAATTCCCGTTTAGTCGCCTTTGAAAAAAGTGGCCATAGTTTGTTTCTGGAGGAAACTGTAAAATTCAATGAAGAGTTGACAAAATTTTGTGAGTAGTTTCTGAACACCCATAGTAAATAGATACCAATTCATGTAAATGGTCCAAACAAAACCCTATATTTGTATATAACATTTTTTTTATGAGTGGACTATTAAAAAATCAAAGGAAGTCAAGACTGGAAATACTTCTTTTTCTGATAATTGCTGTTTTGGGTATTATATATGTCCATTATACCTGGGCAAAATTTGATAAAGACAAATCGGAACAGGTTCTGCAGATTGCAAGATCTATAGAAGCATCTCTTCCAATTACAGATCTGACAGCTCTCGAAGCAAAACCAGATGATATTAACAAGCCTGAATATCAGTCAATAAAAAAAATATTAAAGAAGGTAATCGGTGTCAACCCCAAGGCAAGCTTTGCATACTTGTATGCTCAAAAAGAAGGCAAAATCTATTTTATAGCAGATTCTGAACCTGAGGAGTCAGAAGACTACTCTCCACCCGGACAGGAGTATACAGAAGCACAACCACAAGACAGACAACCTTTTTCAGACGGCAAAGAGCTAATAACACCCCCTCTGACCGACAGATGGGGAACGTGGATAAGTGTTTATATCCCTGTAAAAGACGAGGCATCTGGTAATGTCATGGCTGTTTTCGGAATGGATTTCAACGCAAAGTTGTGGGATACTTTACTGTTCTATGCAGTCTTTAAATCCAGTCTCATTATTCTGTTATTGCTTCTTACTTGTTATTTCCTGCTGAGAATTATAGCTAAAAACAGAAGGTTGAATCACGAAATGACCATCAGAAAGCAGGTTGACGAAGCTCTGCTGGCCAGTGAAATCCGAATACGCTCAATAACAGACTCGGCTCAGGATGCAATTCTGATGATGAATCATGAAGGTGCAATTTCTTACTGGAACCCGGCAGCTGAACGCATTTTTGGGTTCTCCAGCAAAGAGGCAATAGGGAAAGAACTTCACTCTTTAATAGTTCCTGATCGCTATCATGAAACACACTATGCCGCTTTCCCAAGATTTCTTAAATCGGGGCAAGGTGCGGCTGTTGGAAAAACTCTCGATCTGGATGCACTGAAAAAAGACGGCTCTGAATTTCCGGTACAACTGTCTCTATCCACTATTCAGATCGATGGCAAATGGAACGCAATTGGAATACTCAGAGATACTACAGAGCAGAAAAAAACAGAGGCTGCTTTGGTTAAGGCTAAACAAGAGTCAGAAGCAGCAAATAAGGCAAAGAGTCTTTTCCTGTCCAATATGTCCCATGAGATAAGAACTCCTTTAAATGCAATAATTGGCTTCTCGCAATTGATGAACCGCGACAAACAACTCACAACTGTTCAGAAAGAGTATAATAATTCAATAATTCGCGCAGGGGAGCATCTTCTTGAGTTAATAAATGAAATCCTTGAACTGTCAAAAATTGAGGCAGGAAGGGTTGTGTTAAATCCTACAAATATAGATCTGCATTCTTTGTTTTACGACATTCATATGTTGTTTAAGGAGCGCGCACAGTTCAAACACCTTCAACTCATTTTTGAAAATGCCGATGACCTCCCTCAATTTGTAATTATTGACGAGAGCAAACTACGTCAGCTTTTTGTAAATATAATAGGTAATGCATTAAAATTCACAGACGAAGGAGGTATAGCTGTCCGAACCAGAGTAGATAAAATAGATCAAGACAGGAGCTACCTTATAGTTGAAGTTCAGGATTCCGGTCCCGGTATTCCTGAGGAGGAGATTGGCAGGTTGTTCAGACACTTCGAGCAGACAAGCTCGGGAGTCAAAAAAGGCTCAGGAACTGGTCTCGGACTGGCGCTTAGCCGCGAACTTGCACTCCTTATGGGGGGAGATATTACAGTATCAAGTCAGGTTGGAATAGGATCTGTCTTTACGTTCCAGGTAGAAATAAAAAATGGTAAGGCGGAAGATATTGAAAAGAGCAATACAAAACGTGTTATCTGCATAGACAAGGCAGAAGAGGTATATCGCATACTGGTCGTTGACGATAAAAAAGAAAATTTGCAGGTTGCTGTTGACCTTCTTAAACTTGTTGGTTTTGAAACATTTGAAGCCGTAGACGGAGCTGATGCCATAGAAAAATTCAAAGAGTGTGATCCTCATCTTATTTTAATGGATATGCGGATGCCGGTAATGGATGGTTATGAGGCAACACGCCTTATCAAGTCTATTGAAAAGGGAAAAAGTACCCCTATTGTAGCACTAACAGCCAGTACATTTGAAGAAGAGAGGAACCGTATTAAGGCTCTGGATATGCAGGGATATATACGCAAACCATTCAGGGAAAGTGACTTATTTAACACAATCGGCAAAATTCTCAATATAAAATACATTTATGAAGATGATGTTCTTCTCTCTAACGAAGATTCCAATCCTGTGACAGATAACACCGATATTAATATTGTCAAACTTCCGGAGAATCTTGTATCTGATATGTTGAATGCGATATCAGTGGCAGACCTGGACCAGCTTGTAGTACTTATTGAAAGCATTCAACAGGATAACCCCCAATTTGCACATCAACTAATGGTTCTGGCTAAGAACTACGATTATGATCATTTGGAAAAATTGTTAAACGACAGGAGGTAAAAAATGAGTAATGATATTCAAGCAGACCAATATGTTCCTAATATTCTCATTGTTGACGATGTACCTGCAAATCTTGCATTGTTGACTCACATCCTTAAGAATTTTGGGTACAAGGTGAGACCCGTTCCAAGTGGAGCACTGGCTTTGAAGGTTGCAGAAAACGAAAAGCCGGATCTTATTTTTCTGGACATAATGATGCCCGACATGGATGGCTTCGAGGTCTGCCGCAGACTGAAAGAGAACAAAAACCTAAGTGATGTCCCTGTTATATTCATAAGTGCATTAAATGACACCAGTGATATTGTAAAAGCTCTTACAAGCGGAGGAGCCGACTACATAACAAAACCATTTCAGGCAGAAGAGGTTAAAGCAAGGACGGCAACACATCTCAAGCTGTATCTTCAGACAAAGGAACTACAGAAAGCAAATGCAGAAAAGGGTAAGTTTTTTTCTATAATTGCGCATGACCTTAAAAGTCCTTTCAGTTATTTTCTGGGAATAACCCAGGCTTTGGAGGAGGTACTGCCTGACCTGTCTATGGAGGAGATAAAAAGCTTTGCCAAAAGCATGCATACTTCTGCTACCAGCCTCTTTCGTCTTCTTGAAAATCTTCTTGAATGGTCACGGATCCAGCAAGGTCTCATACCTTTCGAACCAAAATCAGAGTTTTTGCTCCATATTGTCGACGACAGCATTGCAATGGTATTTGGCCCTGCCAAGAAGAAAGATATTGAAATCACCTACGACATCCCCAGCGATTTGGAGGTATTTTCCGACAGGAACATGCTTCAGACAATTATCCGGAACCTTGTTTCCAATGCTGTGAAATTTACTCCTAAAGGAGGCAAAATTGTTATCTCAGCCAAGGCTTCAGGAGAAAAATATGTAGAAGTTTCCGTAACAGATACAGGTATAGGCATGAGTCCATCAATGGTTGAGGATCTGTTTCGTCTGGATGTAAAGAATAACAGAGATGGTACAGAAGGTGAGCCTAGTACAGGGTTAGGGCTAGTACTCTGCAGGGAATTCGTTGAAAAAAACGGTGGAAAGGTATGGGTCACCAGCGAAGAGGGAAAAGGGTCTGTTTTCTACTTTACGATACCTTCAACTCCCGCTGCTCTATAACCTTATGCCTGCCCTTTCTCTTATTTCTTCAGGTATGGCTTTCTTGTTTACCATAATGGAAATGGTTTTCGCCTGTAAATATTTTTCGGAAAGATAATTGTATCCTCCCTGCAGATTTGTTTCAGGTCGCCAGGAATTCTTGGCAATATAATAGATATTTCCATTCTGGTCATGAGCCATACCAATTATGTGCATCAAATGGTCATCGGTAGTTACAAATGTTTCAAACCCTTTTTGACGGCTTTCCCCGGTAACAGCTTCTTCCTTATATATTTTTGTAAAATCCAGTTTTTTGCCACTCTCATTCGCCAACTCCTCTACTGTTGCATTAACTGCAATACCTGCTATGTCGGAGTAGCTTTTTTCACTCATGTCCCCATCCCAACAAACTGTATGTCCATTTTTGAGGGCATAATTGATGACCTCCATAAATTCGTCAAGCGGCAGATTATAGTAAGTACCGGAGTCCCAGTTGTCGGGAATATTCAACACAAACCGGGAATAGCAGGGATTATGTGTAAAGCTGGTAATCTCAACATAATCATTCAGATTAATGTCTAAACTTGTAAAAAACGATTTTGGTGTATAGTTTTCACCTCTGTATCTGAAACTTTCCGGAACCTTTCCAAGATATAAGTCAAGCAAACAGTTTAACAACTTCTCATATTCGGGACTCCTGTATTTTAGTTCTACTGGAACGGCGGCAATTGAATTTATAAATTTGTTAAACTCTCCATGATCGTGAGTCTTTGAATTATAGTTAATTCCATTGTAAACCTCCTCAGGAACCATTCCGCATTCATCCACAACTTTGAACAGCATATGAGAAAGACTACCTTCCGTAAGGTTTCCCTTTCCTGCTTTTAAATAGTTGTCTTTTATACGATTAATATAATTATACCTGACAGTATACATCTCGGATAAGTCAAATTCACCTTTACCCATTCTCAGTAATTCTGACTCTAAAAATGAAGTTGTGGCAAAAGACCAGCATGTTCCTGTGTTGGATTGATTTTTCACTGGTGTTGCATCATGTTTTACTATGGTAGAAAACATGTATGCTTGTGATTTTAAGTCATTAGTTTGTGCCCGCAGGGAACAAAAAATTAAAACAAAAAATATTAAGATGGCAGTGTGTTTCATAATTTAAGAAATTGTATTTTCAAAGTAAGTAAATAAAGTTGAAAATCGCTAATAAAAGCTGATGCTTCGCTATAGCCTTACAAGCAAAACAGTGCCAACAGTAAAGACCGGGGATGTAAGCAATATTATATTCACCGGTGCAAAGATATCTGTTCAAATTACTGCTGACGGAGGTTCATCAATTACAATTATTGTCAGCCATTTAGTGGATATTATGATGTGGATGATTTTGGAGTTTACAACTCCTATGGTCTGGTGGTTATAGGGTTAAGACCTAAGTAACCGGAATCCCTTTGTATGTGCATGGTAAGATAAAACGACATCCGTATTACTCTTTCCAGCTTGTTCCAGCTTAGTTTGTCTGATGTATCTGTAGGTTTGTGATAATCTTCATGCATCTCCACCTCCATCCAGGCTATGTAAGGGATGTTCAGTCTTGAGAATCCTACATAATCGGAGCCTCCCTTGCCATCTCCCCAACGTACCTCATAGGTAATGTCCAGACTTTTTTTCTTGTCCGGTAATACTTTATGCAAATATTTCATACAAAGAGTCTTCAATTGGGGATAGTTGTTATTCCAGGCATAGCTTACCTCTGGAAATTGTTCTCCGTTATTTGCCCTTCCTACCATGTCGAAATTCATATAGAGAGAGATTCTTTCTGGTTTGTAAAAATTGGAAACAAAATAATTTGACCCCATGATATTGACCTCTTCCCTGTCCCAGAAGGCAAAAATGATTGTTTTGTCAGGCTTCTGACCTTTCTCCATGTAAATTCTTCTGTACATTCTCGCCAGAGTCATTACCGTTGCAACACCGCTGATATTGTCGTCTGCTCCGTAATAGATCTCACCCTCTTTTACCCCTAATCCGTCGTAATGAGCACCTATTATAACAAAGCTGTTTGTGTCCTTACCTTCTATCCTTGCAAGTATATTTGATACATTCTTATCAATTCTCTGGCTGTAGAAATTTTGTCTGGCCGGGTTGTAGCCAACAGATTTAAGGGTGGAGTCAATATATCTTGCTGCTGCTCTGTTGCCCTCTGTGTCAGTCTCCCTGCCCTGGTACTTGCCTGATGAGAGCTCGATGGTGAATTCCTTTATCTCTTTTCTGTCTATCGCCTTCAACCCTCTTTTTTGCTTCGCTGCATTTAGAGTTTTTAATGTATCTTTTGATGACGTATCCGGTTGAGTTGCCGACGTACAAATTGTGATTGAACTGAATATTATCAGAAGCAGGATTGCTTTTGTTGTTGTTTTCATCTTTGTTTAATATTGAAGTAAAAGTAATAAAAAAGGCAGACTTTTATCGCCTGCCTTATTCTCTTTTAAATTTCAACTATTCAACCAGATATTTTGTAAAATAATCTCTTTTTTTCTTTTCAAAATAAGATTTATATGGATTCTCATAACTGTGGCTCTGGCCGGGTAGAATCAACAGGTCAAAATCCTTGTTGTTCTTTATCAAAGCATCTATCAAACGGAAAGTGTGTGCAGGATGGACATTCCCGTCATTATCCCCGGTAATCACGAATAGTCTCCCTTTCAGTCTCGACACAATATCCATATTTGTTCCTACATTCAATTTGAAATTCTCATCCACACCATGGTACGACTCAACCCATTTACGATTGTAAAAATTATTGTCATAGTTTCCTGATGATGCAACCGCTACCTTGTAGAAATCGGGGAAAGTACATATTGCTGCCGCAGACATCATTGCTCCGCCCGAATGACCATATATGCCGATACGGGTACTGTCCATATAGCTGTACCTGCGACATAACTGCTCCAATCCGGCTTTGTCATCGTTAAGGGCAAAATCTCTGATATTGCCGTATCCATATGATGCATAAGCCTTGTTCCTGACAGGAGTTCCCCCACGATGGCCCATACAGACCACAACGATGCCCCTCTGTGCCAAAGCTGTGTTGTTATACCTGTCAAACACTGTAAACTCTGTCCATACGGTTTCCGTATGCGGGCCTGGATACACTTGTGATACAACAGGATATGCTTTTGATGAATCAAAATCATAAGGTTTCCACATAATACCGTACAAATCGGTCACACCATCAGCAGCTTTTACTGTGAATTGCTCGGGCATCTTCCACCCATAATTCAAAAGTTTAGATATATCCGGATGTTCAATTTCTTCAAGTAGCCTTCCCTCTCCGTCTCTTGCAGAGATGACAGGTAACGTGTCTATCCTTGAGTAATTGTCAATAATGAGATTGAAGGATGGGCTGATAAAAGCATGATGTGTTGCATTTTCAGTTGTCAGAAGTTTTATTTTTTTTCCGTCTGTCCTTACTTTATATAGATATGAGTAGTTTGGGTTTCTGTTGGCCTCTCTGCCGTAACCGTATACAAAGAGCTGATTGGATGCCGTGTCTATCTTGGCAATTTTAGCTGCCGTCCACTCACCTTTTGTTACCTGGTTTATAAGTCTGCCCTCAGAGTCATATCTGTAAAAATGTCCCCAACCGTCTCTATCAGACCAGAATAGTATTTCTAAACCACTCTTTATAATGTGGCACTGAAAGAGGTCATAGTTGATATATGGCCGACTTTTTTCAGAAATAAGAACCTTGACCGAACTGTCTGACACATTCACGCCACATAGCTCCAACTCATCACGTGTACGTTTCTTTCTCAACAGGAAAAACCTGTCATTCACACCGTCAGCCTTGATTATTGCCACCTCCTGTCCGGGCCACTTGTCAATGTTTATTTTATTGAATGTCCCTTTTTCTGCGTCTCCACTATAGACTTCATATCCGGTCACTATTGAGTCTCCGGGAAGCTCGTAAGTGTATGTGGTGACAAATGGGCGTCCGTTGGTTGTTGAGTGCAACAGTGGCATTGTCTTTAATTTACGCTTGTCGGTGCGGGTTATGTAGAACTTATTGGTTTTTCCCACCCAGCCCATATCTGCAAGCGCAAATCCATGGTCCGGCTCTGAGTCCGAACTTAGTTCTGTGATTTGACCAGATGTGACATTTTTCACTTTAAGTGTGTTCTTGTCTATGATCAGCTCAAAGCGGCCGTCCGGAGAGAGCCCAAAACTTCTTATATTGGGTTTCTCCTTAGTTAAAGGGATTAGCTGCCTCCCGACAGCTTTATATTCATAGCTTTTTCCTGAATACTCCAAACGGGCAGCTATGCCTGTATCATTGAATGATGGGTTGTAAAAGACATATTTAGAATTGTATTCAGGATTGCTTAATTTGAGCAGGCTGTCAATCACATGTGTATTATAAAGCTCTCTCTTTTTGTTTTTGGGATCAAACGAGTAATAGTGTTTCTTTCCTCCCCCCTCTTCGAACACATACCAGCAAATATCCTTTTTGGGATGAAAGAAGGGAACGACTTGCGTCGTTCCCATTTTAGTCTTAAGATTTGGCACATCATATTTCTCAGATTCCAGCTCTTCCAATGGTGGAAAAGCTGATTTCAGATAGTTCATTAGGTTTGATTGTTTCCCGCTTCTCAAAACAGCTTTCACAATATCGAGCAGCCTTGGGTGTGCCTTAGGCCCATGTTGAGGTGAATATACCAGAAACCCAAATAATACCTGCTGATTCTCGGCGGAAAAATTACCGATATTATCTGCAAGGATGTTGCCGGCCTTTAATGTATCATTCTCTGTTGCGGCAATCACCATATCCATTATGGCAAGATAGTGTGATTTTTCAGGAATTCCTGTTTTTGCAATCTTGTTTTTAAAATCTATAAATTCCTGAGAATTACGTTTGTGATCCTTAAAATACCAACCCCTTAGGACATATTCTGATGTCTGTCTGACATTGGATGCAATTTTTGAATATACAGAATCAGCCCCTACAGTTTTAATAAAATCCTCATAATGGTCCAGTAGGTAATCTACATTTTTACTTTTTACACCTGAGAGTTCACGTTCATATTTGTGCCTTCCAAAAAGTAACCAATTGTCAGGGCTGACTCTCTGTGCATGTGTCAGCTTGTCAAAATATTCAGAGGCTAACCTTTTACCCTCTGTTCTTTCATTAAGGCTGAGCTTAAGCACAATATAATCCCTGTAAAAATTTCCGTCGCAGTTACCTTGCTTATACATTCTGTTCATTCTGGCAACCTTATTTTCAGGATTTAATCCCTCCTTGATCTTTGCCATGAATTGATCTGCAGGCATGCCCCCAATAAACTTAAACAAAAGCTCTCCCTTTGAATTTAGCAGGAGGAAAGAGGGGTATGCCTCAACCTTGTAGGGCTTGGCATATTTCTTACCCTCCTCCGTCTCCATGTCTAATTTTATATTTATAAAGTTGGCATTGAAATAATCAGCAATACTGTCTATGGTAAACACATTAGCAGCCATCGCCTTGCATGGGCCGCACCATTGAGTGTAACAATCAACAAATATTGTTTTACCAGTTGTCCCGGAAATCTGAAAGGCCTCTTCAAGCGTTATGTGCTTAAAGTCTATACTTCTACTCTGTGCAAACAAAGTAGTATTAAGAATCATAGTCAAGACTATGACAAGGCTATATATCACTTTTTTCATGAAATGGCTTCTTAGTTATTGTAATAAAGTCGTTTGAGACGGAGTATCATGAGCTCATAGTACTCCTTCCCCTCATCGGTGGATGCACTCTTAAGCAAGGAGTTAACCTTCCCTGACACCCTGTATAAATAAGAGTGTAGAGCATTAGAGCTATCAGACAGTCCGGATGTGATATTATTCTTTGCGGCAATCTCTGCCAAAGCAGCAACAAAGTTCATCTGTATCGATCTCTGGTATGGAGTCAACACTGTTGCATCCCGGAAATCATGAAAAACAACCCGGTCAAGGTATTTGAATAGCTCTTCACAAGTCATTGCACCATCAACTTTCAAATCTTTGGCTTCAACCAAAGAGCCAAACACTTCAGGCTTGAGAATCATCTTTAACACATCATTTGCTGTCTGGATAAGGAATGACTCACTACTCAGTCCGCATGACTTCAGGTTATTCTTATAATCCCACCAGGTAGATGGCTGTGTCAATATTTCACTTTCAAGAAATGCTAATGCACTCCGTTGAAGATCGCCCGCAACAAATGTTACAGGAGTGTCGTTGTAACCTTGTACCACAGCTCTGGAAGATTTACCTCCTACCAATGAGGCCACCTGTTTTAGATAATCACTATACATAATCATGTGTGTTGCTGTCAGAAGACCTACATTGCCCCATTTATTCTCCGGATATGGTTGCTGACGGACAATCTTCTCCAGATCGGGGTAAATTTCCTTTAGGTTATCTATCCCTAGTTGGGCAGATCTCAGGAGGTCATTTGAGAGATACATTGGATGTGAATATGGATCCCCTTTTTTTGTTGTGAAATATGATGATTTCAGTGACGGTGGGTTCTTCCTTCCAGCATATGCGTAAGCAATGGCTTCCTGATCGTATATCGAAACGATAGGCAGAAGGTTCACAGGCTTTATTTTATCTCCCGGCCTTGCCGCATAGTTAAATACCACCGGAGGAGTTATTGAGGCACTTATTCCGTACTTCCTTAACTTCGCCTCGGAACGCAAGTCATCTGCAGGAAATGCTGTATACCCCGCATAATTCTCCTTCATTCCTAAGATCTTTCCGAGTTTTGATGCAACAAGAGCCGTCAATATATCCTGACGCAGAGATAAATCACACATATCCTTGAGAACACGCCTGTCAATCAATCCGCACTGAAGCAAATATTTTTGCAACATCTCATCCGCAGTTGCATCAGTAACATTGACCTTGGCACAAAGAATCTCTCCTGTAAGCGGATGGCTTATATTTGTAGACAAAACATTACCATATGCACTTCCCCATTTGAATAATATCGTCTTATATACCAACAGATTCTTACCCGGATCTGAAGTAATGTTAAAGACATCATCGTACCCAGCCTTTTTAAACGCCATCTCCCATTGTTTAAGCGCATTTAAAATACTTTGTCTGAAAGGCGGCGGAGTAAGGGAGTCAATGTATACTGTGATTTTATTGCCGGAATGTTTTGAAAGATCCCAATGTTGTATAAACTCCTTCTTCTGAACCAGAAATTGTCTTGTATCATATATGTTTTTTGTCACAGTCTCAAACCCATATGCAGGATGGGCCTCAACATCTGAAAATTGTCTCTCCGGTAATTCCTGCAACAGAATATCCAGCTTATATGAAGAAATTTCATCAAAACCTATTCTTGTCTGAGGGTTTTGCCTATAGTCGGTCTGAGTGCGGTGAACCGTGAATACCACACCCTTATCAATTATCTTACATGTATCTATTCCTGATCTTGCGGGATCAGGATGGCTCAATCCTGAATACGCACTTACAGAGAACAGTCCTGACGGATTGCCAAGCTCTCCTGTAATATCTATTATTACAGATTTTTCATCCTCGCCCCGGGCATAAACGGGTAGTGTATAAAACACCGGTACAAAGCCGGATTTCTCTAGAGATAGATTCATCTCCCACTCTGTCGAATCAGATGCAACATCTCTTGTCAGGTTTTTATAAATCTCCAGAGTATTGTTCCTCCCCTCTGAAAACCTGATGACGCCTGAAGCCGGAGAAACAAAGGCAGACATTCCTCCCGAAACATGCATTGTCATGAGGAGTTCCTTACCAAATGCAGAACAAGGCACTTCCAGATAGTATTTACCCTTGGAAACATATACTGAATAATACCCTTTATGTATAGTAGTGGTGTCCTTCTTGTAAAACTGGCCATAACTCAAAGACTTGTTATTTCCCTGTCCGTGCATCGCGGAAGGTAATAAGACAATAGCCAATAATAAAAGGACAAGTTTGTGTTTCATATATTATTTTAAATTATTTAAGATTGATGATTGTTTACCATTTTCCCATATAGTGATAAAGTTGGCGATACCCCTATAGTGTGAGGTTTCCAGAGTGCCGGGATATTTTTCAATCTGACTTTTACAGATAGACTTGATATCGGATAGCATACTCTTGAACATAACTCCGGTACCATTTCCGTTGCTTCCTTGATTCTCTCCGAATATTGTCAGCTTAATGACGAATTCGTTCTGTATCATTCTTTCATATCTGGAAAGCTTCAGTTTAGAAGTCTTTGACTCAAATATCGACTTGTACATGGTCTCCACGATCAGATCAAAACTGAATGGTGCTTCTGAAAGCTCCTTAGTCTTGATCACCTCAGATGCTTTTGCGAATAACTTTCCCAGAGTAGTGCTTACAAAGTTCAAGACATAATATGAATAGTCAATCCTTGTCTTGTCCATGATATCCTGTCTGTAGAGCCACTCAGGTTCAACCATTAGGTTGGTTTCAATAAACTTCAATGCCTCCAGTTGTCTTTCAGCCGGAACGGGTCTGTACAAAGTGTGATCCTCGCCAAATTCAGGATTGTCAATATATCTGCCGCCGATGATTTTCAATACATGATTTATATAGTTGTTGTATTGGTTCAAGACAGAGAGGTAACGTCTTCTCAAGGGAAAATAGTTAGGATCATTATTGGGGGTCCAATCCTGTAGATTATTCATAATTACTTTCAGATTCTTTATACCTAAGCTGTTTGCATAGATCACGTCCGAACCAAAATCCTCAGATTGTACACGCGGATCAAGTAAATCATTCTCTCTGACAAAAAGCAGTGCGGGATTTTTTCTTTTCCCATCGACCCACTTTCTAAGTATCTCAGTCTGAGAAACCACATCAAGTGTGTCTGGCAAGTAACGATACCCCCACTCAATGGCGTAGTTGTCATATACCCCTATTCTTGGAAACAGGTCCTGTGGTTCGAAACCATCCTCGGGTTGAGCCAGATAATTAAACCGTTGATAATCCATTATTGAGGCACCCAATCCGTTTTTCCGGATAAAACTCTTGCTTCTGAGACTGTCTACCGAATAAACAGTGCTGCCCATATAATCGTGCATCAATCCAAGCGTATGTCCCACCTCATGGGTGAGCACAGTTCCTGCAAGCGTTCCCATGACCTCACGGGAGAGTGGGTATTTCCTGGCATTTGTATCAACAACCGAACACAATACAAAATACCAGCGTTGGAGTAGGTCTTGCACAGAATGAAAGATAGCAACGTGTGAGGTTATTATCTCACCCGACCGTGGGTCGGTCACCATAGGGCCGTAAGCATTCGGAATAGGTGATGCCTTATAGGACACAAGGCTATATCGAACATCTCCCTCACAATATTCAGGATCTTCCTCCTTCGTCGGGGCAAGTCTTGCCTGAATTGCATTTTTAAAACCGACCTTCTCGAATACGGGTTGCCATGCCTCTACTGCTTTTATGAATGATGGCACAAGGTAATCCGGAGTCGCCCTGTCTATATAAAAGATTATTGGCTTCTGAGGTTCTACCATCTCCCCTTTGAAATAGCGCTCCTTGTCCTCTGGTTTAGGTTCAAGACGCCAGCGTGTAGCGACGGTGATACCGGACTGTACGCCATTTTCCTTATCCTGCCAGTCATTTATACCCTTTATTGACTTCGTGAAATAACCTATTCTTGGTTCAGCTACTCTTGGTTTCATCGGTTTTTCAGGCAACAACAGCCAGCTTGCTCCAACTTCCCAAGCAGTATTATTATAGTTTTCCCCGCCATCCTTCTTCTCCTTATTCTCAACAACTGTATAATACCTTACCGAACTGAAATTGATGTTTTCTGAGAAAGCTTTGATATCTGATATATATGACAGATTTTTCTTGTACTCTCCCAATTTAAGTGCATCTTTTGAACCTCTTAGAGAGTACAATTCCGAATCTTCCTTCATCATGTCAGTAATATCAATTACATACCCTGAACCACTCTTTTCAATAATAGGTGCGGACGTGATAACTGTCCCATCAAATGACTTCAGATATGAGCTGTATATTGAGTTCGGTCTGCCTTCGTATATCAACTGCGGATTTGTAATTTCTATATTGTCCTTGTTCTTAATGATTCTGATAAGTTTCTCAAAAACCGAGTCTCCTCCGTAACCGAAACGCATTTCAGGATCTTTATCCTTATAGGCCGATCCTCTCAGGATTGTGATTGTGACAAGGATGTCCCTGTCAAGTGCTGATTCGGGGATAATAAGGTAATATTTCCCCTCTTGCTGGAAAGTGCTTATAAAACCACTGTCAATAATTGTCCCCTCTTTAATAATTGAGGAGCTTACCGCCACTCCTTCTCTGTTTTGGGCTCTTAATTCGTACATGAAACAGAAAAGGAGAGGCAGCAAGACAACTGCATTAAGTATTTTCTTCATTAATAGTTGAATCTGTTACCAATGGACTGAAGATCCATATTGTATTTTTCAATAAAATAGTTTCTCACCATGTCATAACGTTTTTTCATCAGACCTTTGGTGTCCTTGGTAGGATTCAAAATCCCCTCCCAGGCGGCTTCGCTGTTATCCCAGCTGTCGTTGGTGATTGCCTTGTTCCTGTTGAGATAAGACTCAGGATAGCTTACCATCAGTAGCATAAACTTTTTCCAGTCAATAGTTGGTGTTGTGCTGGAAGGCATAGGAAAGAAACCCCTGGCCAATCCGGCAGAGACTGTCTTAAGACTGCTCAGTCCGGAATAGGAAACGACTGTGGAGAAAGCAGGTAGATCAGAAGGAGAACTTATACCCCTGCTAACAATTAACTCGACAAACAATCTGCTTAAAGTACGGTTCAGTGCCAACTCCTTACTTGTATTCATAGCCAGCACACTCTCATTTCCATAATTTACACATATATTGTCGTAGTTGAAATAGGCCTCTACTGGGGTCAATCCATAATGTGCGGGAGATGGGGAAAATAACAAAGTAACTGTTGACACAGAAGAGCATAACATAATTTTTAATGGCAGGAATTTTTTCAAAAAGGCTTCTGAATATAAATTCAGCCAACATTTTTCTATAAGAGCCAACTGTTGTGGAATATATTCCGGTTCTGCTGGTGTTACAAGATACCCGGGAATTCCACCTGTCATTGTTTCGCTTGTAACACCATTTTTCCAGCCTGAAGGAGTCCAGTAGGTGTCTTTATCTGTAAAATTATAGAGGAAGCATGAGCCGTATTTCTCATAATAGCCCATGATAGTCGCATCAAATGGATTATTCCCCTGGGGCATGTGATACCCTTCCTCGATACCCGACGGAGTAAGTGTACCTTCACCTTTCTCGCACGAGGAGAATAACCCCGCGAGAAGGACTATTAAAATTAAGTATATTTTTTTCATTTCTTATTATCTTGGATTTTGTACTAACTTATAATTCCGGCCAATGGCATCATATGGAATCGGAAGAGCATAAAGCTTACTACCAGCCTCCAGCAGATGAGATGAAGATGCTCCCTCCGGATTGATATATGTATGTGAAACAGAAAGTCCCAGTCTTTTAATATCATACCATCTTAAACCCTCCTCCAGACAGAGCTCCCTTTGGCGTTCTGCAAGGCAAAAAGTGATCAATTCATCTGGATCAGAAATATTTACATTGGTATAGGTCCCTGTTTTGTACCTGTTTCTGCGAAGAGTGTTGAGATCGGACAAAGCTTGTGTTCTGTCCGCCACATTACCCTTCTCCTTGAACAATCTGGCTGCAGCTTCTGCCCTGTTGATATAGACCTCACCTATCCTGACACCACGTTCACCGAAACCAGAGACGTTCTGTCCGACTTTATTTCCTCTGACAGCATAACGCACTCCTGTTGATTTCATTGTCTCATAATAGAAGTATGAACTATATCTCAAATCATTGGCTGAGTCATACATTTCTATCAGGCTATTGGAGACGGTGAAAGGGATCGCACCTGTAGCGGCAGAGTATGAAGTGGAGAAATAAAGGCTGTTTCTTGATACTACGCTACCGTATACCCATAAAACCTCTGTACTGAGAGACGGATCATAGATACAAAAATTCACACCTCCTAATGAAATGTTTGTCAGAGCAGGTCCATCGGTTATTGCTTTATTTGCATATTGAACAAGTTTTTCATAATCTCCCTTGTACAGATAAAATCTAGTCAATAATGCGTTAGCTGTTACATGACCAATTCTGAAGGCAGTCTCAGAAACGTAATTCTCTTCAAGAAGTGTTGCCCCCTTGGTCAGATCTTTCTCTATCTGACCATAGACCTCTTTCAATGTATTCCTTGAAGGGAATTGGTCTGTCACATTCATAGAGAGAATAAGCGGAACTCCCAACGACACTTCAGGATCTACCCCAGTTCCAGTGTAAGCCTGTCCATAAAGAAGGACCAGCTTCATGTAGTAATAGCCTCTAAGGCACAGAGACTGGCCAAGGAGTGCATTTTTATCCTTTTCGGAGCCAGAAACGTTTGCCAATTGGTCAATTACGACATTGCACCCCTTAATCTTCTCATAATATTTTTTCCATGAATTTTCATTTGCAGGAAATGCCTCAGTACCGTCGAACATCTCAGGATTGAATGTAAACACCGGTGTACCGTTTTGAAGAACAGTGGCATAACTACTATAATTCAATCCATTGCAGGTCATTTCGTCAGTTAGCAATGGGACATAGTTGTCGGAAGAGAACTGATAAGGGTAAGCCTCCTTGTACATAACAGATCTCAGGTCACTCACTGTGGAAGGAATGATCTCATCCTGGCTTGATTCTTTCAGAAAATCCTGGCATCCACTCAGTGAAGAAAGTAAAACAAGACCTAAAAAGTAAAATATTATATTGCTTCTCATATAGTTCATATTAAAATGTTAAACTGAGATTTAAATTATATGATCTGGTACGTGGCTGACTTCCAATGGCCACCTCTGCATCCCTTCCCCTGAAATCTTTGCTTACGATAGCAAAAGGATTGGACATACTGACTCCCAAAGAGATATACTTGCAGAACAGCTTCTTGGCAATCTTTTCAGACAGCGCATAATTCAATGATAAATTGTTGCATCTCAAAGTGGACGCATTTACTACCCTGGCCGAACTATAATTATACATTTCATAAACATTGGTATATTTATTCGTTGACCCCGGCAACAGCACATTATTCTTCACATTCGCATCTGGAAGTCCTGGAAATGTTGCATCGGTATCACCCGGCACCCATCTGTTCAGGAGTTCAGTAGAGAAATTCTCATACTCGTTTGGCAAAGTTGTTGATTTATAAGCCGGGCTAAGCAGCTTCTTTCCTCCTATCTGCAAGCTGAAATTAAAAGAAAAGCTAAGTTGTCTGTATCTGAAGTGAGAATTAAGCCCCCCTGTAAAATCGGCCTCCCTTTTACCGGCATAAACCATATAAGCGGTAGGGTCGTTAGCGGGATCACTCCCCTCCTTGGTTGAAAGATCAAAAACAGGATAGCCTGTGTTCTGGTCAATACCGTTACATTTGAAAACCCAAAAGGCAGAAGAAGAGTAACCCTCCTTGTACATCGATCCGGAAACGGCTGTTTTCCATGTGACATTCTGTGTGCCGACTTTTGTTATCTGATTATGGTTCTTGGATGTGTTGATATTTAAACTCCATGTGAAATCCTTGGTACGAACCGGAGTAAACATGGCACTGAGTTCATAACCACTATTTTCCATGCTACCTCCGTTGACAGGCATTCCGTCAATTCCGTATTCAACAGGAATTGCAAGAACAGTAATCATATCAGTTCCCTTTTTGATGTAATAATCCGCACCAAAAATCACCTTATTATCAAAAAATCCCATGTCTATCCCAAAATTTGATGAGAATGTTTTTTCCCAGCGAAGGTCGGTATACGGAAGGCTGCTTATATTGAGCAACTCTTCCTGAGTATTGATATCAGTTATAGTTGAGGCTGCCCCTTTAGGAATTTTAACAATCAGACTTGGGCTGTAGTTTTCCGCAATATTGCGCTGGTATCCGAAGCTTGCCCTTAGGTTGAGATCAGAGACAATGTTCTGCTTGTGAAACCACTTCTCGCGGGAGACGTTCCACTTCACTCCACCTGCGTATACAGGATTGAAATTTTCATTAGAATATCTTCCGAATCTATTAGAAGCATCGTTCCTTACACTGAAATTCAGAACATATCTGCTATCATAAGCGTAATTGATAGTCAAATAAACGCCCATATTATTAGTCAGGCGGTCAGTTATCTGATTATAGAACTTCTCAATCTGTGTGTTTGCATATATAGCACCGGACACAGGGTTAGTGAGGGTGACAGGTACCTGTGTAAAAGACTTTCCTCTATACAAAAGATAACCATATGCAACTGAAGAGTTTCCATCATATTTCTTACTCGACATCTCCACTCCCAACATGGCTGTCAATGCATGCACCTTATTGAAGACTGCATTGTAGGAAAGAGAATTCCTCCAGTTCCAGCTTAGAGTCTTCATACCATCATAATTATATTCTCCACCTACAGGAAGCTTTGAATTCTTGGCATTCTCGGAATTTGGCTTCTCTGAACCATATTCATAGTTCCTTATTGCTGTTATATAGTTTGACCGTTCTGTAGCAAAAGACTCACCGTTGACCATAGAAATATTGAAGCTTCCCACAGTCTCATATCGTAAAGCCTTACTTATATTGTAAGAAAGGTTAAGGTTCGTATTCAGATTAGTAGTCTTGGTTGTAAGACCAGTCTCGTTTCTCTCATTGATAAAATTGTACAGAAAACGGTTTGATCCATCCTGATAATAGGAAAGTGACCCGTCATCCTCATAAGCCGGTATAACCCTGTTGGTTGTTGAAGCATATGAATAGGGACTGACCTGCTTGAAACCCTCTACATCCGAATGAGATCCTGACAATCTGAACGCAACTTTAAACCGATTGCTAAAATAACTGGAGATTCCTACACTGGCTGAGTATGACTGCATTTGGTTTCCAATTGCAGTGTTTTTTACAGAGTTGTAATTTACAGAACTATAGTAGTTAGTCTTGTCTGATCCACCAGACATGGTTACAGAGTGGTTGTGGCTCACAGGATTCCTGAATAGTATGTCAAACCAGTCGGTATTATTTGTCTCAAGTTTAGCCACTCCATTATTAAATTCCTCCTGTGTTATATCTTTATTGAGGTACCTGTTGAGAAGTCCTGTATATCCAATATTGTTATTGCTCCAGTTGGAAATAAGTCCCCTTTCATATATCTCCCTCGACACTGCCACCCTGTCCTTTGAATTCATCAATTCAAGCTTCTTATAGGTGAGTCTCTCTCCGACATTGAGTCCGAATGAATAAGAGACCTTTGCCGGACCACCTTTTTGCAGCTTTGTATTAATCACTATCACACCGTTCGCAGCCCTTACTCCATAAATAGCTGTTGCAGATGCATCCTTGAGCACAGTAATAGACTCTATATCACTTGGATTCAGCCATGAAATTGAGCTTCCGACAAAATTTCTGATAAAATCAAAATTATCTTCAGTTATCCCCCCCTGTGCATCTAAAACCTTTGTTTCAAAAGGGAGCGGGTCCTCCTGGATTATTCCATCAACAACCCATATTGGCTCTTGGCTTCCCATAAGGGTAGAGGTTCCTCTCACTCGTACACTCTGCCTTACACCTGTCAGACCGCTTGTATTTGTCACAACCATACCTGGCAGCCTCCCTTGAAGGGCCTGTTCGAGGTTGGTCACACCATCAAAGAATAGATCTTTCGCCTTGATAGTGCTTATTGCACCGGCTACACGCTCCTTATCAAGTACCTGGTATCCTGTTACGACAACTTCTTTTAAGCCAGTACTGTCCTCTTCCATGACTACATGCATGTTGTTTTGTCCGGTGTATCTTAACAAACGAGGTTTCATTCCCAAAAAGGTAAAACTAAGAAGTATATCATTCTGATAGGGAACAGAGAATGAAAACTCTCCACCCATATCTGTAGACATACCATACTTTGTCCCTTTCACTAGCACAGCAACCCCGGGCAAGGTTATGTTGTTATTATCAACTACCTTGCCTTTGATTGTTACCTCCTTCTTTGCTTCAGGAGTCCTGGGTTTAAGAGAGATCACAACTACCTTGTCATCAATTTTGAATGTAAGGCCCAAAGGAGAGAGGATCTCTTTCAACAAGTCAGAGAAATCAGCATCTTTTGCATTTACATCAATCCTCTGCGAGGGTGCCAGATACTCCATTTTATAAAAAAATGTGTATCCCGTCTTCTTTTCTAGAGCAGTGAAAACCTCCTTTGGAGTGGAGTTCTTCATTGTCAGAGTAACCTTTTGCTGAGCATAATTGTTTGTGGATAACAACAAAGCAATTAAACACAATAAAAGCCTTGCTTTCTTAACATTGCCTAAGCATCTGTCAAGCATTGATTGCCATAAAGAAAATGGCAATGAATCTGAGTTTTTTTTCATACATTTGTTTTGGTTTTTTTAATTAAAAATTCACAAAAATGTGTTGGCCGACACTTTTTTTGTGGAGAACGGGGTTTTAATTAATCCCGTTCTTGCTTTCTGTAATTGTTAACATTTTTCCTTCTAGTTTATATTTCACATTACCAGACATTTCTATTTTTCTTAAGACATCCTCGATATCCGAATACATCGGCATCTTACCATAGTACTCGTCATATCTGATCTTTTCATCTCTAAATACAACATCCACCTGATACCACCGGGCAATTATCTTCATTATCTCATCCAAGTTCATCTCGTTAAAATTGAATATTCCCTCTGTCCATGAAGTGTATGTGTTCACATCCACATCCCTGACAAATGTCTCTCCCGAATTGGCATTCATCTTTAACTGTTGCCCTGGTTTAATGACTGTCTTAATCTTTTCTTTTTCAGAATAGAATGCAATGGACCCACTTTTAAGAGTAGCAAAAATGTTATCATCCCCTTTATAGGCATTAACATTAAAGCTTGTCCCCAGAACCTCTATTCTGCTATCCTCAAGATTTACGACGAATGGTATTTTGTCTTTCATTACCTCAAAATAGGCCTCACCGTGTAGATAAACATCACGCACCTCTCCATTAAATTCAACCGGATATTTCAATTCAGAACCGGCATTTAACCAGACTTTGGTCCCATCCGAAAGTAAGAGCGGATAAAAACCACCCAAAGGGACTTTAAGGGTGTGATAGGTTTTTTCCGATTTGTCAGTACTTGCATCATTCTTAGAATAGACAAGGCCATTGGTTTGGTCATTCTTAACAACCACCCCTTTTGATGAATCTACATATGCTTCCTTTGCTGCCAGCAAGATCTTTTTTCCGTCGGGCAATACCAATTCTGCCTTGAATTCTCCAGGGTTTATCTTTTCTTGTATTGACAGTTGTTCTGGTCTGTTATCAGAGCTGCTCATATAGAATACGAGCCCTGCTGATACTAGTATCAGTATAGAAGCCGCATACCCAACCCAACGGAATAGCTGTTTCCCTGGTGATTTTATTCTGTTCATCAGACGTAGCCGCTCCTTCTCCTTCTCCTTTGCAGAAACATATTTAAATGAACATAGAGCACGATTGTACATAGCTGCTTCATCCAACAGCTTCCTGTTGTTTTCTGATGAAAGCCAGCTCTCAATTTCCTCTCCTGACAGCTCTTCCCTATGATACAGAAGTCTGTTCAGGAACTCAATATTTATATCGTGATCTTTTCCCCCCATGAATTTTTTTGTTTGCATATAATACACGCATCACCCCAGAATGGGTGACATGAATCCTGAATATTTATTTAGGAAGTCTATCTCAACTCAGATCGCAGATACAATATGGCCCTCTTTAGATGAGTTTTAACTGTATTAATAGAGATTCCCAAGTCATCCGCAATCTCCTTATACATCTTGCCCTCAACAAAGCACTTATTTATGACCTCTCTCTGTTTTTCGGGTAATTTTTTTACATACATCGCTAACAAGTCAAGAGACTTGTCATAGTCATCCATATCCTGCCGGACCTCCTTTTCATGAGTTATGATTGACTGTTCATTTGTAAGGACCACCTTCTGATGTCTTAAATAGTTAAGCGCCATATTTCGGGCCAGTTTATACAGATAAGCCTTAGGAGACAAGCTTGTGTCAAGTATCTCCCTCCTATTCCATAATGCCATATAAGCATCGTGAACAATGTCCTTTGAAATCTCATTATCCCTCACGTAGCCATATACAAAAGTCATCAGATCCTCAAAGTGAGCATCAAAAAGTACTTCAAAATATCTCTTATCAAAAGGATTGTTTAGCATAACTCAAAGTTAAAGCAAATATAATATTTATCAATAACACGAAAATGTTCAGGTGATAAATAAATAATTACATACTTGACAGAATCATGCATTTGATTCCAAACAAACCAAAAAAGGCAGACCTTTATCGCCTGCCTTTTTCCTTTTTCGGTCATAAATCTTTTTGGACCTGTGTACCCGCTTGTGACACACCGGATGTCCGTGTTCTTCAATCTCAGCATCCCTGCTAGCGATTCTGTTGGCCTTAATGTAATCGGCTTCTGTAATACGTTTCTTCGGTTTCATGGTGCAAATGTAATTATTCCTGTCTATTTTATCAGCAGGGGTCTTATTATAGTGGTCCACAACTGATATCCCTTTGCATTCATGTGTAGTTTGTCATTAATAAAGAGTGTTGAGTCGACACCGTTTGGGGTCATCATTTGTGATGCAACATCAATATATTCTATGTTTGGCATTTTGTCGGCAAAACTCTTTAGCATTCCGTTTATGGCAGCCTGCTTATCTATAAGACTAAATCTTGAAGGAGAGGGCTTTACAGAAACAATATACAGGGTAGACAAAGGAAAATCGCAGTTTACTTTATGGGCAAATATCCGGAAAAGGTCGAATAATATATATGTCTCAACTGCAGCATCCTGAATTATATCATTTTCTACATAGAGGACAATTTTATCGGGGTTGAAAGGCTTAACAAGAACTTTGTAATGGTATAGAATATCTCTTATGGTAGAACCCCCAAAACCATTATTGACAACATTAAGAGGTTGCATATCCTGATAAACTGACCGCCAGCCTCTTATTGATGAACTGCCTACAAAAAGAACATCAATATCCTTTGAAATGCCTGACCCTCTCTTGCTTTTTTGTGCTATTGCCTTGATTTCATCGGAATACCTCTCTTTGAAATTCAGATTGTCTTCATATAGTTCGTTAAAACCGATTTTCCATACAACGCTGTTACCCTTCTCTCTGTATTGAGCACATAGCGTTACAGAAAAAAATATTAAAGTAGAAAGTAGTAAATATTTAATATTAGAGATATTCATAAGTCTATTTTGAATGTGTTTATTGGCAGCATTTTAGCATTACAGATTGTGGCCGTTGAGCTGTTTCTGTAAGCATGCCTCACGAATTTAGGATTTTTTATTGAATTGTTGAAAATATGAATTTCATCACCAACAATTTTAAAATTCGACTTAAAGTAAGTTTTGTCATCCTCAGAGAGTTCAAATGCCGACGAATCGGAAAGTGAAATTAGTTTTCCGTATGTTTTTCTGAATTTTAGAATAACTACTCCGTCAACCGTTTTTGCATCGGATACCTCAGGATAATCTAATCTGAACTCCTTGCGTTTGTATGTTTCTGACAACGCCTTTAAAGCAAGTCTTTGCCCCACCTCTCTCTTTCTTGGAGGGTGTATGTTTTCCGGGTCACCTAAATCTGTGGTCAGTATCACATCAGAATTAGGGATATATTTATAAGCCTCAGACATTTGCACCCTCATTTCAGCGGCATCAGTATTCTCATGTCCGGAATATTTGTAAGGAGCAATCTGTACATAATAGAACGGAAGGTTCTTCCCCCATATATCTCTCCATCCCTTTACCATGTTTTTTAACATTTCCGGATACTGACCTGTATTGCCGACATTTGACTCACCTTGATACCACAGAAACCCTTTTACAGAGTATCTTGCAAGCGGGTACATCATTCCGTTATACAACGACGATAACAAGAATGCATTAGGTAAACCCTCCTTTGGCATGGGAGCAACCTGACTGAGTTCAAATGTTTTTTTGAAGTACCACTCTCCCGCTAAAGAGATTACAGTGTCGGAAGCAACTATCCTCATCTCTTCTGGTCGGCCGACAATTCCCCCGTTCCATAATGATGATATGAGGTTAACAGCTATTACATTACCTCCGTTTTCCACATTCTCAGAAGGTATGGTCACACTTGGTCGCCGGTATGCCTGAGAAGGCAAAATATTCTGATGAATCAGTTTGCCATTGAAATATATCTCGCAGTTCCTGTCAATCATGGGAAGCTCAAGTATCAGTTCCGAAGGCTTTGCAATGTCAATTTTCTTATACAGAAAAGTTCCACCCAAAGACTCGCCTCTTGATGTATTGTAAAAATAATTTGGCAAAGACAATTTATCAAGATTTGAGAAATCGCGCCCTGCCAACTCCTGCCCGGTGAATTTCTGTGATTCATTTATCCATTTTCCGAATCGTTTAAAAGCTTCATTCTGCCCCAGCGTATTCATTCTTATCTCCTCCCTCCTCTCCTCACTTTTAGACGAATATATTTGGCCGACCGTATATTCCTCAGGTATCCAGCTCTCGACAGGAGATCCTCCGTATGAAGAATTTATAATACCCACAGGTATATCCAGGTGTTCCCTCAGTTTGGCTGCAAAAAAATATCCCACAGCAGAAAACCAGACAACATTCTCGCGATTTTTTTTCTTCCATCCCCCATTTGGAACCACATTTTCCTGCGGATAGAAACACTCTTTTCTGGCTACATTGAAGCTCCTCAGAAAAGCATCATCCTTCCCGTTTATAACTTCATTTGCTCCCTCTACCCTGTTTGGACTGAGCTTATCTTCGTAAAAAGACATCTCCATATTGGATTGTCCCGAAATGATCCAAACCTCACCAAAAACTATGTCTTCAAGCTTAATAATCTCATTACCAGCTTCAATTTTTACTGAATAGGATTTATACCCGGCCTTAAGGGTCTTCAAGAGTGCGCACCAGTCTCCATTTGAATCTGATGTGACAGTTATTGCCTCTCTCCATGATGGCATTATACTGACAATTTGCAATGGCGCAGATTTCCCCCACAGTTTTACTACACTCTCTTGCTGAAAAACGGCACCGTCAGTAAATATTGATGCCAATTTCAGTTCCTGCGCATTTAGAGTGAAAATTTGCAGAAAAAAAATAAGTAAAAGAGAAATTCTGTGCATATCCGCTATTTTTCTTCAGTATTATCTGCCCATTGGTATGTTTTGAATACACTAACCGGGAGGTTGTCGGTTGTTCTTAAATTTGTGACTCTCGTATAGCTCCAACCCATTCTTGCTGCTACAGGTGCCAATACATTAGCGCTCGTCAATTCAATTACTGATCCGCTTATCTTAGCATTTGCTACATAAAAAACCTTGTCTTCACCACAAATCTCGAACAAAGAGGGTGGATTTCCGTCAGTAGTTTTAAATCCTGTATCTGCAAAGTTAAACCTAATTATGATTTTATTGCCAACAACAGACATCTCTTTGTATATTGGCGACCTTAGTGTATTAAAAGTTGTCTTGCCGTATGTTTGGCCAAGGGCAAGCGACGCCAGTCTTAAACCTACATCCTTCTTGTTTCTGGGATGTATATCGTTGATATCAGCTATGTCGTCATTAACTTCAATTGCAGTTTTTGCTATTGTTTTTGTGGCTTCTGCCTGAGAAAACCTCATAGCAGGATTTGAATAGTAGGTTTTATAGTTCCATAATCTCTGGTAAGGGGCTATTTGACAAATATATACAGGAAATTGTATTTGCCAGTCATTTCGCCAACCTTCAATCATGGTCTTGAGAAATTTCGGGTAAATATAAGGACTGCCTTGGTTATTCTCACCTTGATACCAGATAACGCCCGCAACCGGAATTCCCTTAAGAGGATGAATCATTGCATTGTATGCACTTCCAACAGTACTTGGGCTCCCGTCATCATGACCAACTGTCCGTGTAAAAGCATCATCCAGAAGTTCTGCATCACTATTTACCCATTGCGAGTTCATCCATACCTCTATAGCTGTGTTTCCCCAGTTGACACTTATCAAGCCAATAGGAGTGTTCAATTCGTTAAACAGTTTCTTGCCAAAAAAATATCCTACTGCGCTAAAGTCTCCCGCTGTAGAGGGGACACATGGCAGCCACTGAGCATCAAACTCATCCTGAGGCGTCACGGCGGTCTTTCGGCTAATATTCAGCAGACGTATTTTTGGATAAGTGGCAGTTGCCACCTCCTCAGTTCCATTGGTTGCGTTTTTTAGATACCATTGCATATTCGATTGACCGGCACAAATCCACACTTCTCCAACTAGTATATTCGAAAACGTTTTTTTGATTTTTCCCTCTACAATTATACTGACCGGTTCCATTGCAGCGCCGGGAGTAGTGACAGACACGCTCCAGGACGAGTTGCTGGCCACAGTTGTTATTACTGGTGAGCCAGCCCAGGAACATGTCACTCTTACCTTCTCACCGACTGTCCCCTTTCCCTTAATAACAAAAGCAGAATTCTGTTGAATTACCATGTCACTCTTAAGAGAGGAGTTCACCTCAATTGTGGAATTACTCACAAATTTTTCACTTACTGCCTTTTCCTCTTTGCTTGAACAAGAGAATACAGATAGCAGAATAAAAAAAAGAATATATCTGTTCACTACAGTTCTCCTTTCAAGAGTTTATCTACCAGTTCGTCAAAATCTACAGTTGCTACCCCTACATACTTGTCGGCTCCTCCATAATAGACATACAGTATTCCATCTTTCACAATATTGCCTGTCGGAAATACACATCCGTTATAATAGCCCTCCAGTTCATAATCAAACTCAGGTTCCATTATAAAGTTTCTGGTCCTTGCTATTACTTTTGTCGGATCATTCAGGTCGAGCATAAGAGCACCTACCCTGTAGTACCCTCTCCCACCATTTTCTACGCCATGGTAAAGGAGAAACCAACCTTTGTCAGTTTTAATGGGGGGTGTGCTTCCTCCTACCTTTTCTTCCCAACTCTCTTCCACTCCTTCAATAAGTACCTTGCTTGGCTCTTCCCAGTTAAGCAGGTCTTCAGACGATCTGATCCATATTGCAGGATACTTAGGGCCATAACCTACACCTATCCACTCTTTTGGTCTGTGAAGCATAACAAATTTGCCGTTTATCTTTTCCGGAAAGATTATTACGTCTCTGTCATCGAGATTAGACTGAGTTATTCTCCCAAGCCTGCGCCATGTTTTAAAATCCTTAGTTATTGCAAGTGCAGAATTGGCAATATTCTTCTTTAAAAACACAGGAGCATTCTCTCCCATCTCCGGAGTAAGAACTTCATCATGATCAAATCTCCAGTATTGTCCTGGATGGAAGGGTCTGAAAGCATATGTAATATAGTAATAATCATCAAATTTAACAATTCTGGCATCCTCCACGCAACCTGAATCCGGCCCCTCCTTGCTTGGTCCGAAGCAGGGCAAATCATTCTCTCTTGTGAAGTTATAACCATCTTTGCTTGTTGCAAGACCAAATCTTATCACATGATCCTCGTCGTCTCCTGCAGCTCTGTAAAGAAGATAAAATATACCGTTTTCATACCAGGCTCCTGGATTACACACAATTAAATTCTCCCAACTATTTGTTTCAAGTGGCCTTAGTATTGGATTCCCACTAAATTTTTTAAGTTTCATTTTTATAATAGGTCTATTATTTTACCAGAAGACAACAAGCATTAATACGAATGTCGCCAATAATATATATGATATAAATCTGTAATTTTTATAGAATGGAATTCCCACTAATGATAGTGTATCTTCCTTAAACACCCTCTTTGTCCAGATGAGATCTTTAGCGCTGTCACTATCCGGGGCAGGAGAGAGATATGAGAATATAATCATTATTACCATGCTGAAAGCCATATATATAGGCACAGTATTCAGAAAATGCATATCTCCAAAGATTGATGTGCCGGTATATATTTTGTAAATCATATTTACCAATCCTGGTACTGCACCTATTATCATACCATAAAATGCAGCGTTAGCATTTATCCTTTTCCAGAAGAGCCCCAGCAAAAATGCAGAGACAATTGGTGGTGCGAGCATAGAGAGCATCTCCTGGTAGTATTTCACAAGTGAACTGAATCTTTCTCCTATTTGCGGAGCCCACAATACAGCTATAATCAATACTATGACCGATACAATTTTACCTACCTTAACCTGATTTTCGGGAGTTGACTCCTTTTTAACCGATTTGTAGAAATCCATTGTAAACAGCGTTGCCACAGAGTTTAACAGACCGCTTAATGTAGATGTAAGAGCGGCAATAAGGGCAGCAAGCAAAAAACCAATCACTCCTACAGGCAACATATTAATTATCAATGATGGATAAACCATGTCGGGCTTTGCAAGGTCGGGAAAAAACTTCCTTGCCATAACTCCAGGAATAATAATGATAAATAGGGTAAGCAGAGTAAGGAAACCCACCATCAATACACCTTTTCGCCCGTCATCCAGGCTTTTAGCTGTAAGCACACGTTGAACCAACTGTTGGTTGTTTGTCCAGAAGAAAAATCCCAGAATAGGAATCCCCAGAATCATCCCCAGCCATGGTACAGAAGGATCACTCATTGGTCTGACAAGTTTCATCGTAATATCATTATTCATCATCATATCAATTATATATGATGTCCCTCCTTTCAGCGATATTATGATTGTCAGACATATGGCCCCGGCTGTAAGTACTATTCCCTGAATAAGGTCTACCCTTATTGCAGATGAGAGTCCCCCCGGAATCGTATATGCTGCTACAACCAACGCAAAAATGACTACAAAGAACTCTATGGACATTTCCGGGAAAACAAGTTTCATGACTAATGCGGCAGCATAAAGCGATCCGGCTGCATCAAGGAAAATGTTTATTATAATTGTTATAGCAGAAAAATAGTATCTGCTTTTCTGATCATAACGTTTACCTAGAAATTCAGGTATTGTATATACTCCCGATTTTATATAAAAGGGCAAAATAAACCACACAAATGTGAGCATAACAATTATGGCCATGAAACTATAGTTGAACACTCCTATACCTGTGGAATAAGCATCCCCGCTCTGACCAATCAATGTAGAAGAGGATATACTTGCAGCAAACATAGAAAAGCCCACTACCGGCCAGCTGACCGACCTGCTGGCAAGAAAATATCCCTCTGCCGTACTGCTCTTTCGATATTTTAGTCCTAACAAAACAATAAATGCGAAATAACACGTTATTACAATTGCATCTATTATGTTCAACGTTCCTGTCATCATATTTTTATATTTCTTATTAGAAGTAATAATCTCTTTACTAACAGCTCCTCCATTTCCATAGAGGAGCTGTATCAAAAAACCAACTACTATATATAACCTAATAACCTTTACTTTTACTTTCTATAAATTATCGTTTCAGACTGACACAATAACTCCACGGGTTTGCTATCATTGCATCGTAAGAGTTGTATAACCAGTTCCAGCTGCCTACAAACAAACCTAAGGTCTTGACATTAAATACAAGCGTGTTATTTGTAAATGTATACCCCTTTTTGTTGTTAGGTTTATACTCGAATGGCACATCGCGCCTGAATGTCGTTTTGATTATCAGATTTCCATTGACATCTTTAATTATATATTCATCTGTAACTGCATCGTGTTCCCACTTACCCCCTGTCTGAGGAATTAATCTGTATACTCTTTCAGCATTATCAACACCGTTTTTCCATTTGTATTCGGCATATTTTCCGTCTGCACCAGGATTGTTCACAATGTTACCATATGAATTTCCCGATTCCGTAAAACCTGTCTGTTCAAATGTATAAATATTGTCCAGTTCGCAACTTGGTGGGTTTCCAAGAAAGAGTGTATTTTGGGAACTAAGGTTAACCCATGCATCTCCGCCATAAGCTCCTCCATCTGCTCCTCCGTAGACCATCATTAATGCCACTTTCCATTCGCCTTTGATTGGCTCAACAAAAGGAATCATATTGACTGTCCATTCAAGTTGCGAACCTTCAGCAGAAGTCACAATTATTTTTGTCCGATTATCTGCATTATCAAAATCCAATATATCACCGGTTTTAACATTGGCACTAGCTCCCCATGAAGGAACCAGAGAGGTCATTTTTATCTTTTTTGACCCTGTGGCATCCATATTATACTTGAAGGATACGGTGGCAGTCTCTCCACTTCTGGAAATTGTTGCAAGTCCAATTTGATTTTCAAACTTGATTTCTGTAATATTTCTCTCCTTGTTCCATTTACCTTCATTTATCTCTTTCATCACATCTTTCTGGCAAGAAAACAGAGCAAGAAACAGAACAGAAACTATTAATAAGTATTGAGTTTTCATATCTATTCTATTTTGAGTGTTATTTTAAATTCGGGTTAAGGTCAATTTCTCTTTGCGGAATAGGGAAAAATGCCAGTTGCACATCAGTTACAGAAGAGAGATCTGTATCTGCTCTTCCAAAGCACTTCTTACCCTGCACCATAGTTCGTACAAGATTAAACCTTCTAAGATCTTCAAGACGTTTATGTTCAAAACAAAATTCGAATGCCCTTTCCTGAAGTATAGCCGACCTGAATTGGGCATCGTTTGCAAATTCCGAAGCTTGATATTGTCTGCCATTTACTCGGGCAGTTACCCTGTTGAGCCACTGCAGACCCTCAGTCTTACCCAATGCTTCTGCATAAACAAGTACAATTTCGGAGAACCTTATCAGGTAAGAGGGAACACTAGTCCTTTCTGTACCTTCTGCATTGACATCCAGAAATTTTGATGTATATACATAGTGTGTCAGATTTTGAGGGACCATAGATTCAACAACATAATTTTCACCCGATTTTTTGTAGTAGGCATTATGGAAAAAGGTCAATCTCTTATCTATTGCACTGGCTACTTCCATGTCGCTCCTCAGCTTGTCTGTTGCCACACATACCGACCAACCATCACAAGTAATTCCATAACTACCGTTTACCGGGCTTTTTACATAAAATGCCGCTCCTCCGTTTCCAGGTAGAAAATATCTTGGCAACTTTGAATAGTCTCCCTCCGTTGAACTTCCCGAACGATAGTGCGATAAAAGAAATATATGCTCCTGACCGTTTTGCTTGTTGCAATCATAAACATTATAAATATTTGGGTCAAGAGAATAGACTGTCTGTTCCGGATTATCCACAACCTTTTTGGCCCATTTTGCTGCCTCTGTGTAATATGAAGTAACGTTTACCGAGGTCATATCCTTATACAATAATGCATTGTTTTCTTTTGCAGATGCAAGGAAAAGGTAAGTTTTGGCCAACATAGCCCACGCAGCAACCTTATCGGCACAACCGGGAGAGCGACTAATAGTCAGCAGTTTTTCAGATTCGGTCAAGTCTTTTATAATTTGCCCGTATACCTCATCCAGATCCTTAGCCAGTTTTGGAAATGACTCTGTTGTAGTCAGCTTCATAGGAACCTTGCCATACATCCATGCAAGTTGATAATATGCATAGCCCCTCAGGAAATATGCCTCACCAAGTATGCGGCTTTTTGCAGCCTCAGGAAATGTTGCACCAGGTACATTTTCGATTACATCACAAGCCGAATTGATTGTTCTGTAAAGAGTCTTGTAAAAATTCAAAATCCAGATATTATTCGCAAGAGCACTTATCTTCCATTCAGTGATCTCTGGATATGGCTGATCGTCCATCCTGTTATTATATGCTATGTCCGTTGTCATATCTCCAAAATAGATAAGCATTATACTGTAATCGACATCGCATAACGATCTATACGCAGAGAGCAGTACCGACTGGGCTCCGGCCTCATTTGAGAACATATTCTCTTTTGAATATATTCCATAGGGATCCTCTTTAAGGTCACAAGAACTTACAAGACCCATAAAAAGAAAAAGTGTAATTATATATTTTTTCATTTTCATAACTAATTAAAAATTCATATTTAACCCTAAAGTATATAATCTGTATCCTGGTAGTCCTCCACCATATATACCATCCAGGCCTGTCTTCTGAGGATCAAAGCCGGTAAACTTTGTGATTGTAAAAAGATTGGTTGCATTCAGGTTCACCTTTAGCCCTTTGATAACATATTTCTTGGTCTTGAAATTAATATTATAAGAAATATTAAGGTTCTGGAGCTTTAAATACGAGCCATCTTCTACCCAAAAATCAGAAAACCTGTATTCGTAACGCGATTCGTTAAGGCGAGGATAAACTGTAGATGGGTTGTCCTGGGTCCATCTCAGAGGCATTGTCTTGGGTGACCCAAACTTCTGAGTGTTTACGATATCGTTTCCATAGGACCCGTTAAAGAACAATTCAGCCTCAAAATTCTTCCATGTTAAATTAATGGTAAAACTGGCAAGAAAATCAGGATTCGGGTCACCAATAATGGTTTTGTCTCCATCATCAAAAACACCGCTTTTATCATAGTCAACATATTTAATCTCTCCCGGTTTGGCAAGATCTCCTGTGAGCCCCGCTTCCAGACCCTCTGCCAGACTTTGTATGATGCCATTTGTCTTGAATCCGTAGAATACATTTACTGGCTGACCTATTGCCAGAATATTGATACCCGATTCACGATACAGAGAAGGTACCGATCCCCAGTACTGGTAAGCCATATTGTCCTTTGGATCAGTATTAAATCCAACGCTTGTAACATCGCCCAGATCTACCAGTTTATTTCTGTTTAGCGAAAATACTGCTGTTGCAGAAATTTTAAAGTCTCTGCCTCTCTTTATATCTCCACCAAGTGTAACTTCAAATCCCTTATTCAAAACTGTTCCCCCGTTTATTTTCTTACGGTCAAAGGCAGAAGAAGGAGGAAGATAACCATCTCTTAAAAGATTGTCTGTGCGCTTGTTATAAAAGTCCAATGTCAGTCTTATTCTATTGTCAAGCATACCTAAGTCAAGACCTAAGTCTGTCTGGGTGGTAGTTTCCCAACGAAGAGATGGAGCTCCCAACCCTTCAAATAGTCTTATACGCCCGTTCGGACCTGTCCAGGCTGCAACAAAGCCCTGCCCTATTGCATTTTGCCATTCTCCTTCATAATAGTACAGTTGCTGTCCATATCTAGGCAGTGTCTGATAAGCAGAAATACCCTGATTTCCAGATGTACCATAGCTTAAGCGAACCTTTAGCTCGTTAAACATGTTCATATCCTTTATGAAATTCTCGTTATGAGCCTTCCAGCTTACAGCTCCTGAAGGGAAAAAAGCATATTTGTTGTCATCTCCGAACTTAGAAGATCCGTCCATACGGGCCGTGAAAGTAAAGAGATATTTATCCATCAATGAATAGTTTGTCCTGAACATCCCCGACACCAGCTCCGATCTTGAAAGCGAATTGGACACTCTCATCTTTTCCGGTTTTCCCGATGCAAGGTTTTCGTTGCCCAATGCCGTGTTAATGAAATCCTCTGCTGCAAGGGACGAGCTTCTTGCAGTAGAATATTCGTATGAATATCCCGCCATTGCATTCACATTGTGTATGTCACCAAAGGTCTTGTTAAAAGTAAGGTATGCGTCAATGGCAGCATTTTGTCCGTTCCAGTTTGATATTTTTCCGTAACCGTTTCTAAGGTTACCTTCAGATGTATATTTTACTGGCTGATAATAGTCACCAACAGAATTCCCATATTTATAACTTGATTGCGCAGTAAATTTCAACCAGCTTGTAAGCTGACCTTCCAGACCCAGCATTGTGATATTGTCGAATCCGTTTGAATAGTTATAGCTGTTATCAGAAATTGCTATTGGATGAGAATAGTCCACATCATTTAGCATATAATATGAACCATCAGGATGGAACGCCGGGAAAATCGGGTTCCTTAACGATAGAGAATTATTGTATCTATAATCTCTGGAAAGAATCTCATTGAATTTAATGGTGACATTCTCACCAATTTTATGCTGAATGGAAAAATTGATATTTCCCTTATTGTAATCATCCTTGATTGATTTCCCCTGTTCATACAGGTACGAGACCCCAAGATTATACTGGGTCTTTGCACTTGATCCGCTAACATTCACACTTATGTCGTTAGTTACTGGCACCTTTCTGTATACCAAATCTTCCCATGCCGTATTGTAAGGCCATGCTCCGGTAGCGATATCTCCCAATGAAGGATAATAGATTCCTGAAGGATTGGTTTTACCAATGTATCGTGGGTTCAACCCGGCGTTAATGGAAGCCTCATTACTAAGTTGGGCCATCAGAAGCATATCATACCACCTGTCAAGCTTTGAGGCTAGTTGATTGAACGTAGTCTGATTGCTGACAGAAACCCTTGTTGTTCCTTCTGCGGCTCTTTTAGTTGTAACGATAATAACTCCGTTGGCCCCTCTTGATCCGTAAATTGCAGATGCTGAGGCATCTTTTAATATATCTACCCGCTCTATTTCGTCCGGCGACAATTGTTTAAGACCTCCGGCACTTCCTAAAGGAAATCCATCCACTACCAATAATGGTGAATTATCGGAATAGATAGAACTACCACCCCTGATTCTGATTGTGGCACTACCTCCGGGCGAATTGTCAGTCACTACCTGAACTCCGGCAACTCTGCCCTGTAGGGTCTTTTCAAAAGATGGTGACGGCTGACGAGTGAAAACATCAGATTTAACCGAGGCTACAGAACCTGTCAAATCAGATTTTTTAATACTCCCGTAACCCATGACAACAACCTGACTTAAAAGAGCTGCTTCTTCCTTTAAAATAAAGTTGATTGTTGTAGAAGAGGATACTACTGCTGTTTGAGTAGTATAACCTAGAAACTGGCAAACAAGTGTCTGACCCTTTGCAGTAGAAATCGAATAATTTCCGTAGGCATCGGAATTAACAGCATTTTTTGTTCTTTGTACGGAAACATACGCACCAACGATAGGTTCTCCCTTTTCGTCTTTTATGCTTCCATTTACCTTTATATTCTGAGTAAAAGCAGTCACACTCGTCAACAAAAGCAAACACAGACTTAGGCTAAATTTTGTCATTGTTCAAGTTTTTAATTATTAATTTGTCTGTATAAAGTTATTCCTCTATATGTTATTTTACTTGGCATATTATGTTAATTTTTGATTATTTTTTGAATAATATTCAATATTTTGTTTTATATACCTGATTATTTGTCTTTTATGATTTTACGAACTTTGCATATTTATTTATCAAACTTGTATTTTTTTGAACACAATTAAAGTATTATGTTAATATTTTATAAAAACTATTGTATAGTGACATTCTTTGGCATTGAATACATATCCGGCAGGTTCTTTTCGAAAACAAGCTTTTTAGAATTATACATCTGTATAAAATCCGCTGCAGAGTTGTCTCCGGGGTAAGGTCCGTAAGCATGAGATGTACTTTCGTTACGCCACATCACTACCATCGAGCAGTAAACTCCACTTACCGGCTCCGCTATTTGTCTTGTCCAATAATCCGAAGCTCTGCCGGAAGGGATTCCGGTTTCTGTAACACCGGCAGGTTTCTTTAATTTTGATGACAAAGCAGACAAATAGGACAGATTACTTTTAAAGGCTTTTGTATTTGTGCCATGATAGCAATCCATACCTATTACATCTACATATTCATCTCCCGGCCATCTGAAAATTAACCTGTCGGTAGTGGCCGCCCCGTAATCGGTGTCCATCTGGGGAGATATTGCATATAAAAGATTATGTACATTTTTGGTATCCCTCAGATATTTCACAGTCATTCTCCAGAGATTAATAAACTCAGAAATTGTCGTCGCCGAACTACCCCACCAGCTCCACTGTTGCGTGTGTTCGTGAAATGGTCTGAATATTACCGGAATCAGTTGATTGTTATCATCTTTCAGTGACAGCATAAATGTAGCTACTCTGTTCAGCCACTCCTTGTACATTACATTTACCTCTCCCCCTTCCAATAGAATTTTATCTACTGCCTTTGAATTATCCCAGGCATCACCCCCTGTTACAGGATTTGTCTGATGCCAACAGATCATTATCACCCCTCCTCTTGAATAGCTCTGTTTTATCATCGACCTTATTTTGTCGAAAGGTATATTGCCTCCATTGTTCTCATTACCAAGCTCAACTTCGGATATATCTACACTCAGCAGAGCAGGATAATCTCCACATAAGGTTTTGACATCACTCTTACCTTCTATATCACTCCATCCTACTCCATAAGCAGAATAATTATGATGACCAAACATTGGTGCAATTTTCCTAATCGTCCATAGATTGGCATATAGAGCTTTTGTGGCCGGTGTGGCACTTTTATCAACTATAGTCAGATTTGTAGTAACAGGTTGCGGATCAGGATCCGGACTCTGCTTTTTATCGCATGACGCAACAAATAATAGTATAATCAACGATATCATTAAGATGTAATAAGAGTTTTTCATTACTGCAGTTAATTGAGATCCGTAATCACTACCAGGCTCTTACCATTAATCATAAGATTAAATCTCTTTTCTGCTTTGATTGATTCACCGGACATATTTATATTCTCTTTTTCATACCTTAATACTCTTGCCTCTTTAAATTCTTCTGGTATGTTCACGTTTAAATCTATTTTTTCTGAAGATCTGTTTAGGAACGCAATAGAAAGTTTTCCATCCTTTACAGATGCAGCAACATTTAAATCCTTGACCTCAGAGAAATTTGTCTTTAATATTTTACTTCCGGCGGGAAAATACCGGCACATAAGGGACCACGCATAGTACCATGGCCTCAGGTTCTCCTCTCCTTTCATGCTCCAGACTTTTGATCCGAAAATGTTCCACATACCCCATATTTTCACATTTGCTGTATCGCCCTTGTCTCCAACACTATGCGAATCATCAAGCATCCATGCTGCAACACCGGAACCTCCGTTATTCATTACCTCCATTGCAAGAAGAGCCATATCAAGACCGTATTCAAAATCATAGACACGCATATTACAGTCAGCACCCTCCTTGTTAGTTATCAGTGGGGTTTTGTCCAATTTTTCTTTGTGGATCCTGTTTTCCAGTGAATCACCCTCCTTACCTGCTTTATACCCCGCCTCTCCTACTATAAGCTGTTTCCCGGCAGGTACCTCTTTCAAAACCTCTTTAAGCATCTTAGAAAAGCTGCCGTCTCTCACTTGCTCATATCCCGGATAGGTATGTATTTCATAGACACCTACAAGTGAATCAATATCTCTTGCAGAACCAGCAACCCAATCTGCAGTTTTCATGTCATATTTTGGATTTTTATACCCCATCACCACATCCGGACCGGCAAATTTTATATGTTCAGATAGTTCCGGATACAGCTTCATCTCCTTATGGAACTTGCTTATCAGATCTTTGTATAATTCATAGTTTCCATCGTAGACCGACCAGTTGCCATCGGGTTCATTTGTGGGGATAAAGTATTTAATGCATGTAAATCCGCAATCCACCACAAGATAATTCAGATACTTTACAGACATACTAATCCATCTCAGATCGCTTTTCAATTCTGCAGTGGGTGGATTAAATTCTCCATACATTACAGTGATGTTGTTCTTCTGGCAATACGAGAGCATCTTTTTTAGGGATTCAACATTTCTCTCTTTTTCGAATTTACCGGTCTTGACATCATAATATCTGAACGGACTATTGATCATACATCTCACGATTGACATTCTCATATAATCTGTCCTTTCAAAAATTGTCTTCCACATCTCTTCTGTAACAGTAGCTCCCCACAACTCGGCTTCACAGTAAGGGTCCCACTCTGCTCCATTTCCCAGATAGCTGGCATTAATTATATCGGGCCCTATATCTATTTGAATATCCTTTTTGCTGCATGAGAGAATAAATAAAAGACACACTAAAGAGGAGAGAATGTTTTTCATTGGTATATTGATTTATGGGTAGTGTAAAAATAGGAGTTTGCAACAACTATTTATTATTAATTTATGTTAATTTTTGACGCTTTTTTGAATATAATTTTCTTTCATTTTGCATACTGCTGTTTTTCTGCCATTTACACAATTATCAACTAATGTATTTTTGAACACATTATTAACTATAATTAATATTAATTATTACTTTTGTCGCAAATATCAAAATCTATGTCAAAGATTCATTCAGAAATAACTAATTTGAATTCGGAAGATTTGTTTCTTTTAGCCAATCATAAACCGGCGAAATTTGATTACCCCATTCATTTTCACTCCGACTACGAAATTAATTTAGTTATGAATATTTCCGGTAAGAGAATTATTGGAGATTCTATGGAAAATTTTAACAACGACGACCTTGTACTCATAGGCAGTAATCTTCCACATGCATGGAAAGCTCCGTTTGATAAGGACAATCACATTATAAACATAAAGTTCCAGGCACAAATACTTGAATCCTGGATTATGGACAAAAGACTTTTTCTGCCCGTGAAAGAGATGCTTGAGAGGGCATCAAGAGGCATATTATTTTCTCAGGAAACCATTAATGATATGAAGGGCAAGTTTTTAAAATTGAGTCAGTCCCAGGGGTTTTCTTCTGCTCTTGATTTCCTGTCAATTCTTTATGATCTCGCAACATCGCAAAAGCAGAGAGTGCTGGCTAGTACAAATTACAGCTCTCTCTCCATTGTAAAGACATCGCAAAGCAGACGCATAAATACTATTTGCCAGTATATCAACCAGAATTATCACAGAGAAATTACCCTTAAGGAGATTGGCGACCTTGTAAATATGTCAGAGTCGGCAATTAGTCACTTTTTCAAAAAACGAACAGGCAGAAGCTTTATTACATATATAAATGACGTTAGAATTGGTAATGCCTCAAGACTTCTTGAAGAGACAACCCGAAGCATTTCTGATGTTGCATATTCCTGTGGTTTCAATAATCTCTCCAATTTTAACCACACATTTAAAAAATACCGCAACCAGACCCCTAGGGTATACAGGAATGATATACAGAATACAGTGACGAAGTACTAGGAATTAAGTCAATTTATTATCTCCATTTTTCTCATTAAAAAAGAGGCATTTAGTTTTTGACTTATTCCCTTCTTTAATTTATAGTCGAATATTAGCTGGTCATTCATAAGTTCCACCTCAAAACAATGGTTAGCAACAACCTCCGGATAATCTTTTTCTAGTTCCGCTATAGCTAAATCATGTGTCGCAATAATCACAACCGAGTTTATACTTATCAATTTCTCTAACAGCCCTAATGAACCCAAATGCTTATCTTTAGTGTTAGTACCTCGTAATATTTCATCCAAAATTATAAGTGTCCCGGGATTTGCTTTTGCATGGGTGATGATATCTTTTAATCTTAATAATTCGGCATAAAAATAAGATTCATTGTTTGTTAATGAATCCTGAATTTTTATACTCGACAGTATTTCGCATGGTTTAAACAGAAAATCTTTTGCACAAACAGGTGCGCCATTCATTGCCAATAACAAATTCACAGACAATGTCCTTAAGAAGGTACTTTTACCGGCCATGTTTGCTCCGGTTATTATCATTACTGCCGGTGTTCCTGAAATATGAAAGTCATTGCAGACTCTTACCGAGTGGTGCAAAAGAGGGTGCCCCATTGCCATTGCCCTTATTTCAAATTCATTATCAGATATTTTGGGATAACATACCGATTTTTGGTTGTTAAATGCAAAGGTAGAAAAGCCAATAAGAACATCTACCTCAGACAAAGCATCTAACCACAAAAACACCAGATCTTTATTTTTTTCTTTCCATTTTATTAAGCGATAATACACTTGGATATCAAAAAGCAGCAATGTATTTAAAACAAAAGAGACAATTATATTATATCGTAAATCGAATTTATTCAATAGTTTGAACAGCGACGACAATGAATCACCTGCTTTATTACCATTGTGAAACAATTGTTGTCTTACAGATGACAAATAGGCAGATTTAAATTCAGTTTCCTCTACCATCTTTATAAGAGCCGTATATTTCTCAAAAGTCTTGGCTGTTTTACCTAACAAGGAATGTGCTTTTTGTATTTTCTTAAAATTCAAAGAGATTATGAATATATTAAGAAACACAATTAATGCTATGGAATTTAATGTAAATACGCCAAAAACGATTAATGCAATCCATACCGCATTAAACAGCGGTACTACTATACATAATAGTCGCAAAAAATTGTTTTTTTCGGCAGGCTGATTGAGCCATGAATGTAAATTTGCTGATTCATTGTCATTTTCGGTAAAGAACATTCCATGTGTCTGGAAATCTTGAATAAAATCGTTCTTGCCCGCCAACTCTTCTATTGCAAGCTGTCTTTCCCTAATAAGATTCTCGTCCATTTGTGATTGACAAAGTCTTTTTGCAAATATTGCTTTGCCAATTTTAGTGGAAGTACGGTTTAAATATTGAAACAGAGACCCTTTACCAAAAACATCAAAATCAGCGGCCAAATGTGGATTCAAATAATTATACTCATCCCCCGTTTCCCGCTCATGGTATTGATGTTCCAAAAACATGACTTCGTTTTTATTAATCTGAAGTTTATTTGACAAAAACTTCTCTTTATGATCATATTTGAGGTCAAGTCTAACAGCACATAAGAATAATACTAAACTCGTCAAAGAGAGTATAAGATAGAGATAATCATGTCTGTGAAGAAAAAAAATTATCAGAAAAGAAGCAAATGAAATAAAAGTAAAAAGACGCAGTAAATAGAGGTATGTGATATACCTTCTGATCTTCTTAATCTCTGATTCTAAGGTTAATATTTTGTCATTATAGAAATCGGCAATGGTATTTTGCATAATTTATTATTCGACAGTTACGATGTCGGTATCCTTTTGCAAATATAAACAAACATTGCCATGTGCAATTTAGAGTAATGCTGGTAGAGAAATTTCTATTTAAAAAATACTTTGACCAGTACCCGGTTATCATCATCCGTTAATTTTGACGCTATTGCCTTAAGCTCTCCCTTAAGATTTTCTTTCTTATATGCATCTACAAGTTTATATGCTTCGATGGAATATACTGCATATCCTTTTTGAGATAACGTCCCTATACCATCTATATCAATGTCATTTTCTGGATAATCTTCATTATATAGTGTAATTTCATTAATTTGTCCATCTGATGCATTATATAGTAAATATCTTGAGTCAATTTTTGGGTTATTTAAATTAGTAAGTGTGTCCAAATCTAAATTAAAATCAATGACTGTAAAAAAAGAGTATTTATCATTTTTATATACTAAAAACGGCAACAAATTTGGATCCGGATCGTTCCCTCTATTCTTAACAACGATAGGTGTGATGGATTTGTCATTTTTCACCATAAATATTGTGTCTACAGATAAATCCCCTATGATATAATTTCCATTGCTTTTAATAATATTGGTCTGCGTAATACTTGCTTGAATAGATCTAAATTTATCAATAACTTTTACTTTAATCGCAGATATCCTATCCTCTTTTTTGAAAGAAATATTCACTTTTGAAACAATCGAACCATCCTTTTTTGATATAAAAAGATATGGTGTAAATATATCGTTATTTTTCTTGTGGACATTGACATCAGGATCTTCATATGCCAACAGGGTTTCACTATCAAAATTGTATATTTTAGTTATCCATGAGCCTTGTGGATGATTCAATGTGCGCCTGTATAATCCATCAATTGAATATACCTGAATTCTATGTAATAGCAAATAGTCCGTGATAAAAAGTTCCCTGTCTTCCGAACTGTACGCGATACTTCCAATGCTTTGATATTCTTCTCCGCTTCTACCTTTTTTGTTGAATTTTGAGATGAATTTACCATCTCCGGTATATGTAATAATATCTCCATGTTTATATTCAATCGCTATAATTATGCTATCAGAAATATATCGGATTCTATCCGGGATTATATTCTCCTTCTTTTCTAATTGGATATATTCGATGTCGGCAATTTCTTGTAAACTAATTCTTTTGGCAGGATATTCTTTTGTAATATCAATCTCTAAAAGTCCGGTATTTCCAGAATTAACTGTAATGCTATCTGACTGACTTTTATTTTTTGAACCGTTAGTTTTGCACGCCAAACAAGCAAGCATTGCTAAAATTATTATGGTAATCTTTGTTTTCATATAATTCTGGTTATATGTAATATTGTTATAGTCATAGGCGATTAAATTTACGGATAATTTTATTTATTCCAATTTAATTTTTCAGGCTACAGAATTGAAAGAGAGTTGCTGAGGGGTTTTTACAACAATATATTAATATCTGGCCCAAATTTTGGAATGTCATTAATAAACAGCAAAATGACTTCTTAAACATATAACAGGCTGGACATTATGAAAAGATATTTTTTACTGATAATTACCGTTCTGTTTTGGCACGGAATATCCTTCGCTCAAAATATTGAAATAACAGTTTTGAATAAAAATTCACAGCCAATGCCATATGCTTTCATCCTTGTAAATGGCAAACCATTAGCCACCAGTGATACACTAGGAGTAGCAATAATCCCCACAAATAAACTCGTCGATAAAGATACTATTAGTGTCAGGTATTTAGGGACCTCTTCTCAATGGATACTTTTTGATGTATCTCTGAAAAAAATCGGAAAATATTGTTTCTATATTGAAGAATCAGCTTTTATACTTGACGAGCTGGTAGTAACCTTACGAGATCCTGAGAAATTGTTTAGAAAGAACACCAAGATCATTCCCCAACTCAACTATAATTGTATAATGGACTCTAAATTTGATGCTAAGTTTCAGGATACTACCCAAAAGGTTTATTATGTTATTGGATCACTTGAAGCAGCTAATGAAGCTTGGTCTAAAAATTTCTCATATAGAAGTAGAGGTTGGTTTCATCACCCTTTGAAATTTACTACTGATAGCGATACTACAAAAACTGGTCGCCTTTTAAACTTTAACACCCATATTGCTCTCCATTCTATTATAAAAGCGCTGGAAATCTGCAGAAATAAATCGTATGGGATTTATAAACCACATTACAGTTATCTTGGTGTCAAAGACAATTATAAAGTATTCAGAATTTCATATCCACAAACGTATATTGGATATTCGTACCAAATTATTCTGTATGTAGATAAGAATACAAAATTTATCCATTCTGTAGAGTTTGAAGCTGTTAATACAAACCTCAATAAAAATATGATTATTAATAAATTCAGCATCAAATGTGATTGTGAGATTTTCACACATAAAAAGCCCATGATGAATACAGTTCTGATCCCCGTCAATTTACATTATAACGCACAAATGGTTGATGGTTCACATGTTGATATTAAACTGTCCGATATTTCAATTAAATATAAAAAATGGGGTAATAATTGATTTCAAGAAAGAATAATATTTATAAAACCTACAACCGCTGTGGCGTTTCCCTCTTCTACTTTACCCGGAATAATTTATTTTTAAAATCGAGGATCAAGATATTGTCTAAGATGAAATCTATTATTCAATTCTGTAATACGACTGATTAATGAATCAAAAGATAAGGATTCACCATAAATCATACTCGACTGCATATCTTCATAATCTGATTTTAAGGCATCAATTATGTGAACAGGAGGTATAAAGTTTATTGCTTGAGGGTTGTGTGTTGAATAATCTATCCCGCTTATCTTGGTCAATTTACGCCTATGCTCTACAATCGATTCATATAAAATTTTATCTGCAAGTGCTGCCTTGGCAAAATCTGTATCCATTAGTTTTTCCAAGTCATAGAAATGTCTACTCAACCTAATAACTCCACTTGGGTCAACTGGTTTTTGAAATTTCTCATGGAGTAAAAAAGCTTTTTCTAAAAAAGTTCTGGTAGGCAGAACAGTTGGTATGTCAAAATCCTTATCCGCAAAATTTGAATTCGGGTATTGCTCACTAATTAAGGATTTTATTACTTTATTCTGAGACGGTTCTATTAATGATCTGGCACCAATCTCTATTAATACCTTTTCTTTAATATACTCACCCTCTCCAAATAGAGAATCAAAGCTAAGTTCAACTACCTGAGGATCTGCTGTTGTATCTTTTAATTCTTTGAGTGAGAGTTTGTACCCTGTTACACCTATTGATTTAAGGTTCTGATCAAGTTGATAAAGCAAAATTGTATTAACAAAAGAACAAGATGCTCTTCTTAATTCTGTAATTTCTTTTTTCTTCAACTCTCCGGAAAATCCCAGATAAGATCTATCTATCGCTATATCAATGTCTTCAGAAAATCTCTCAATTAACTTCCATGCTTTACTTAATGAAGTTCCACCTTTAAATACCATTGCGTTGGCAAAATCACACTGGAATAATGCTCTTAATGCAATAGTTACCCACCAATCCTTTTCTATCGCTTCTACTGAAAGATTTAATTTGGCTGCGGTCTGTAATATTACCGTTTTTCTGTCATCTTGTGATAGCCTTAACCACTCATTCATACTTTTGATATTAATATTTGTTTAATCCATGCGGGGGCTAATTTAAGGTCATCTTTCCAGTCTGATATTTGTCTAGAAGAGAGCAGGATTCGCAACTTTTCAATATCTTCATTTTTGATATTTTCTTTTCCAATAGCTTTAAGAGCAGAAACGATTAATAATATAAGATCATTTTTATAGGCTAAATTTTTGGGAGCTGTATGTTTGAAAAGAATTCCCTTGCCATCTCCAATTTTTATTCTTCTTGGAGTTCCATCTGTCAGGTATACAATATTCATGGGAACTTGAGTTGATAATCCTAATTTATTCAATGCATAAATACCTGTTGGAACTATTCTTGCCTTATCCCTCTTGGCAATTTCTTTTGCGATCTCTTCCAGTGAAGGATAGAGGATACCTAAACCTAATTTTGTATCGGTTTTTGGATAGTAGTAAATTCCCCTTGCTATTCTAATTATAGTTTTCGATTGCTCCAATCTCTCCAAAGATTTATTTATTGTCTTTGGAGTACCCATTAATACAAAGTCTGAAGCAAAATATATTTTCCCTTTTTGCTTCTGTTTTATTAGACTTTCTATTTCATTTACAGTTTTTTGCATATAATAATCCCATGAAGATTTGTCGCAAATTTAGATATATTTTGCGACAAACAAAATTAATTTGATGAAACATCTAATTGTGACCATTTTTTTAACCATTATTCCGGACAAATTGAAAATAAACAAACCTATTACTTGATATTGTAGGTTTTGTCTGTTTTTGAACATTTTAGCGACTCGGTTGGGTTGTGAACCTATTTCTATGACAAACTAAATATCAATACGTTATCTTTTCATATTTTCAATAGGTCATTAATTGGTCACAGGAATTTTTGTCGTTTTTCCTGTGGATTCAATACCTAAAAGAATGTGTTTTTCTATATTTTACTAATCAATTTTTCGTTTACTAAGGCCCAAGCCGTCTCGTTATTATAATCAACTCCCTGTTTTAGGATTATATGAATATCCTGAGTGAACTCAATATCTTTCATCTTCTCTTCAATGTTTGCTAAAAACTGTTTTTGAGTAGGTGGTTGTTTTACAGAGTATTTCATGTAAGCTTTATAGCATTTAACAACTTTCTCTTCATCAATTTCATGGTTTCTTAAAGTCCAATATAAATCAAACAAATCCCTCCCTTTGCGCCGTTGGTATAATGCTCTTAGTTTCGTCCCCAATAACTCCTCCAAATCATAACAATTCAAATTACATTCACCAGAAAACCATCCGTTTTTAATCTGATAAGGAATAAGTTTCATCCCTAAGACATCAAAATGTTCACGTGTATTGATCTCTATTTTTAATCTCATATTAATAATGGGCTGAATTTCTGTTTCAAACCTGTAAATGATAGTATTATTGTGAATATGTTGTTTTACTGTTCTCTTTGTCCCCATGAACGAAAGTCGCTCCCTTATTCTTTTAAGTATCGGATTAATGGGTTCTGGCTTAATTTGCACTAAATCAATATCTTCAGAATATCGGGCTTGAGGCTGCACATAGAGCTTATGAAGAGCTGTACCCCCTCTAAATGCCAACGATTCCCTTAACATATCATCGGAAAAAATTTCAACTAAGGCTCTTGCTATTATCAGATCCTGCTCGACCTGGGCATCATTAGGCCACGGAGCAGAAATTTTCCATTCTTCTATGTATCTTTGAGGTATCATAAGTCACTTTCGATTTCCATATTTTTTCTCACTCTCCATTTTTTATCAATTTCTCCTTTTTTCCCTTTTACAGGAGACAATAATATCAAATTGTATTTCTTTTTCTCCAATACTTTATGCAACGAATCGGCTAATTTATTCTCCTCATCAATAAAATTATCCAGAATATATCCCAAGCGCTGTAAATTGGAGATATTATCATATTTTATTGCAGCTCTAAAAAGATTAGAGACTTTAATTTCTGCTGCTAATTCCTGAATGACAGTAACCACACGATTAAGTCCAAATTTATCAGCATAAGCCATAAGATCCAATGCTGTCCATTCAGGTGAAGATACATTTATGTATCCAGAATTTGTCTTATGCTGAACTATTGCCTCCTCTGGCCAATTGTTCTTTAGGACAAAATTTATTTTCACCTTCTTATTCTTAATGCTTCTGAGGGCAGGATGTTGAATTGTCACAAAGAACTCCATAGGTTGCTGATGAGCTGCTCCATGTAATGCGGCTGCTGAGAGCAGACTTAAATAATATGTTCTGCCAAGATACTTCATCAAATCATCCAAATAAAAATAGAGAGGGATTATCCCTTGAGCAGAATATTCTGGTGGGACAATTGTGTAAAACCCCTGTCTCACTTGAAAAATTACTTTTTTCAATTTAAGTCGATACAGCCCTTGTTTGATTGTTAAGTAAGGGAGATTAAATTCCTCCATCAGCTCCTCAAGTGTAAAAGCATACCTGCCTCTCGAGCGAATATCCGATAGAAATTTCTCTATATACCCGTATGATATGGTTGTTTTATTTGACATATTCAAATTGCAAATAGATACGATTTGTGTATCCTTTTGCAAATATAAAAATATTTTTTTTAATGTGATTTAAAAGCTATCAGATTTTTAGGATAATAAAAAACTTAGGACTCTGCTCTGCTCCACCTTGGGATTACCTCGCTAGCGCTCGGTGATCCGCGGTGGGGGGGGCCAACAAAGCAAAAAAATTAAGGGGCTAAGCCCTTTTTTATTTGGGGCAGCCGCAGCAAATGCATTTGCATGCGGTCAGCCTTGACTATCTTTAATTTACAGATATTTATCTACTTATTTTTACTTCATTTATTGCATTAAATAAATTATTATCTTTGTAATCATTTCCTTAATCATTCCCCATGATCTCAACAAAGTTTATTCTTAAGGAACCGAACAAAGATTGTAGTTTAATTTATATGTACATTTTTGCCGGCCAGAAGAAGCCCTTTAAATATCCCATAGCGGAAGTGGTGCCGGTGAAATACTGGAAAAAAAAGGATTATATTGATAAGGAAATTTTGGAGCGGTATGATTATAAACTTCCCAAACAATCTGAGCCAAAACTCAACGAGTTTATCAAAGAGGTTGGCGAACTGGCGGGGATGAACGAGCCAATAATCGTCACAAAAACTGAGGGTGGTGAAAAGGTTACACGGACTTTCAAAAAGTATGAGCTGATAACATCGCATACCGCGAGACGTTCTGGTGCAACGAATATGTACTTATCCGGATACCATCTATTTAAATTATGATGATAACGGGCCATACAACAGAGAGAGCATTTCTAAAGTACATTAAGGTTACCAGGCAACAAAATGCACAGATATTAGCGAATCATAATTTTTTTAAAAGTAAGTAAGGTTAATACTTATAGATATGAATAATATGTTAAAAAATCCTGAGTATTCATTTAAAAAACACTATTTTGAAATTGCGTTCTTTTCTGTTTTTTTTACAATGGTTCAATTTACTGCTTTTAAAATCTATGATTATCTAAACATCAATTTGGAATCTCAATCGGAATTCGTGACAGCCCCCGCTTTAGTGGCCGTCTTTTTTGCTGTAATCCTTTTTTTAGAATTAAATTCGGTGCCTTTCCACCGTGTATCGAAAAAAATATCTTTCAGACAGTTTATATCACATATTATTATATTCTCTATTGCTATCTCTTACCAATTCGCAATGATTTACAATACTTTGTATATTTTAAACCCTAAATCGTTCCAAAGCGTTAACTCAGACGGTTACTTTTCTACTTTTTTTGATTTCTTCTTTTATAGTATTGGCATATTATCCTCCAGTTCGCAAAGCAGCATCATGGCCACTACATTTTACGGGAAGTTTATTTCCATGGTAGAATCACTTATGTTTTTTTATATCATAGTTATCATAGTGGCTAATTACAAAGAGGTCGGTAAATCAAAGATGGGGTCCCAAACAGATATCGTAAGTGGATATGAAAAAAAATAACTAAATCTATGTACTATGAAAAACATCATTTTATCCGTAGTAGCCATTACCCTATCAATATTTTCAATAGTCCTTTATTTCTTTAAGTTTTCACCTATTGGGGTAGACGCAATCGGGTATATTAGCGTGATTGCTACGTTTATTGCAGTTTCTGTAACCTTAGCAATCGGGTTTCAAATATATCAATCTATTGTATTAAAAAACGAAGTAGATTGTTTGAAAGAAAAGGTTAAGGATATTGATAATTTCAAAGTAGAATTAAATAAAATAGGGTTAAGAGCGAGCGCCAATATTTCATATTTAGCTGGAGTTACCGCCGCATCCAATAATGTCAATTATCTTGCATTTCAGTACCAACTTGATGCATTATTTTTCAATATGGAAGCTGAGGATGAAAAATGTTAATTTACTCATTAACAACCTAAAAGGCATAATAGTTGAAATATTAGTACTACCAATCAGCGGGAAAAATGCCATGGGGGAAGAAAATAATATAGATTTTTATGTAAACTTTATTAAGGATAGAGAGAATCAAATTAGAAGTAATAAGTACTTCGATCTAATTAAACCTCGTTTTGAAAAACTTATGAAAGCTTTATATATAAGAATCGAAAAATTAAAAAGTAATATACCCCTTGATAAAGCAGAAATTGATAGTATAAGTTTAATATAAAAATAATCTCAAAGACGAGTAAAAGGTTGCAAAAAAGGACATTTTGCTGCTTGTATAACAACTATTGTTAAAAACAATCATTAAATTATATAAACTTAAATAATATTTATGAATATTCAATGTCCGAAATGTGGATCTGATCAGATACATGCTGATAAAAAAGGTTTCGGCTTCGGAAGAGGAATTATTGGTGCTTTAGCCGGAGGTTTATTGGTTGGCACTGCTGCCGGATCTATTGGAAAAAATAACGTCATAATAACATGCCTCAGTTGTGGGCATAAGTTTAAACCGGGAGAGCAGCTCGATCCTAAGACAGAGGCCGTCGTAGAAAAAATCTTTTATGATGGTTATGTTAAGCCAATTGATAAAGGAGATATGTCACATAAAACATATAAATGCCATTATTGCGGAAAGGTTGCGACCGATACAGCGAAATGCCCTAAGTGCGGATGTATGTATTACCAAACTGATCAAATTAATTAATAATTATGCAAACTCCGGAGAGTCAGGAAGTGATAAAGCGATTTTTTGAGGCCTTTAAATTATTAAAGGAGGCCAAGATAATTCATGGGAAACAAACGTTTACCACCAAGTACGGTATAAACAGGTGGAATCTCAATTCCCTTCAAAAAGATATGTCACGGGATATTTTTCAAACAGCATTGTTGATTTACTATGTTAACGATTATGGGATTTCGGCTGAATGGCTGCTTACCGGTAAGGGTGGGGTATTTACAAATAAAGTTTGTTTATTATGGTAGAGTTAGTAATTATAGGTAACGGATTTGACCGTGCGCATGGTTATGAAACACTATACTCTCATTTCATTGATTGGTATATAAAAAAATCATATGCTATATCAGAAAAAAGTGGGTGGGTCACGATGGATCATAGCCTAATTAAAATAAAAAAAATAGGTCCATATCTATTCAATGCTAAAGGAGAATTAGACCGAGAAAAATTAACGCATGAATACAAACATGACTTTTTTAAAGAAATCGTAGAAAATCACAAGTCCAGTACCTGGGAAGGTATCGAAAGAGAATATTTTTTGTACTTATACAAGACTGTTACCAATACACATAAATTAGATCCTGGAGCTGATGAAAACCCAGACGACTATGACGAAACACTGATCAATAAGAAAGTTAAGGATCTGAATTCCTGCTTATCTATAATTAAAAATGAACTTCTTGAATATCTGGAGGATAAAACGCCTAAGAATATTTTAGGTGTTGATCTTAATGGCTCTATCTTAGATTCTCTAAATATATTGTTTGCAAAATGCAAAATAGATATTACCCAAAAGGCCTCTGCTGGGGAGCTAAGTGACTATAAAATAGTTCTGTTAAATTTCAATTATACTAATACAGCAAGAGTATGTTACAGTCATTTCATTAATAAATACGGTATAAGGGATAACGCATTTCTCATTGATATTCATGGAAATCTTAGCGACATAAATTCTATTATTTTTGGATATGGAGATGAATCCGATAAAAGGTACAGCGAATTGGAGGAAATTGGCGATAATGATATTTTAAGCAACTTTAAATCCTTTGACTATTTTCATAGTAGAGCATATTCATCATTAATAGGATTATTAGAGAATCAGGAATACAACATACATATAATGGGGCATTCGTGTGGCGTTAGTGATAGGGTATTATTAAAGGAGCTCTTCTGTGCAGACAATTGTAAAAAAATTCAAATCTACTATTATAAAAAGGAAGATGGGACAAATGACTATAAAGAAAAAACAATGAATATTTCACGGATATTCCCTCTTGACCAGAAAGCGAAAATGAGAAAAAAAATTGTAAACATTAAAGATTGCAAACCACTATAATTTGCCATTTATCCGTAAATCATTCCCCTAATCATTCCCCTACAAAATAAAAAGGCCTCGCAATAAATGTATCAAAAGGTTTTTATTTGTTTATTTAATTCTCTAGGGATTACCTCGCTATCGCTCGGTGATCCGCGGTGGGGGGCTCTACAAAGCAAAAAACTTAAGGGGCTCTGCCCTTTTTTATTTGGGGCAGCCGCAGCAAATACATTTGCATGCGGTCAGCCCCAAAATAAAAAAAAGCTGTGCGATGCACAGCTTAAGTTTTTTGCTTTGTGATTCGGTTGGGTTCTGAACCAGCCACCATAACAAACACAATATAAATGAGTTAGATTTTCAATATTTCAATAGGTCATGAATTGGTCATGGAAATTGTTGTCGTTTTTTCCGTGGGTTCAATACCTAAAAGAACGTGTTTTTCTGGGTTCAAAATTACTCTTCTTTTTAGAATTTCCAAAACTTTTTATTTCAGTACTTTATGATTGGTGCAAGGTGCAAGCTATATATATAGATATATACTTGCACCTTGCACTAAACTTCACTTAAAGGCTACACCTTCAACGATCTTCTTTTGATTGTATGCCAATGCTCCAAAAAGCGAATTTCCTACATTTATTTATGCAACCATTTCTGCTCAAATTCTTTTGTTAATTCAATTATCTGCCGGTTCAAGGCAACCAGCTTCCGTGTTAATTACATGTATTTAAACTATAGTGTAATGCAATTTTCTTCTATGAATTAACCACTCCTCATTCTGCTTTTTGGCTCAGCGTTTTATTTCGTATGGCAAATTTATTTCCGGATTTGTTTGGGAGTAAAAGGTCTAGCCTTGCGGTTTTGCAAAAAATCTCCATCCCTATGGGTAGTATTTTTCTCAAAAACCTTTACTTCCAAATCCTACAATGTATTGCCAACGAAACAAAAACGACAAGCCGATCGAAAGGCGCATAAAAAAAAGTCGGATCATGAAAGCAATCAACCGAAGCAAAAACTCCCCTACCTCACAAATTCGCATTTATACGGGGAATATTCTCAAAAGGATGATATGTAATAAGAGATTTTTTAAGTTATTATTCTTTGTTTCATTAACTCTCATTTGTTTAAAGTGTGGTACTGCCCCATTCTTGATAATTCTTTTCTACACTCTTAGAGCGATTTTTAAGATTGTATTTTATATGATAATCACAATGTTCGTTATTATCACTACTATTCTTTTATTCTACTTAAACTTTATTAACTAGTTAATTGCAAATCAATATAATAAATGATATGATTTTAGGCTAATTCTATGGCGCAATCATTTCTTTGCAGGTATTACTTTTCAATGATTCATAATATAAGTCTAGAATTTTACCGAATCAAAAAAATTTAAATTCATTATCGTGAACCTTTTTTGTAACAATCTCCACACTTATAGGGAATATTCTTTTTCAAAACCTTTTATCTGCAGTCATTCACCTTTAATCGCTACTATTAAAATTCAAAATATTTACCTAAAAAATCAATTATGATAAAAAGAATTATGTACGCATAGTAGTAAATGTTGGATTTTCAATAAGAGGTACAACCATTAAAGCAGTGCAGCAGTAATGAGGCTTTCGATAGCCACTTATGACAGGTTAAAGAACAGACTGGTGAGTTCGTTGATGAGACCATATGTCACAACATCGAAAAATCTGGAAAGCAACAGGATGCCCGAATTCAATCAAATTCATACAGTAACACTATTTACAGAGATAGGAAAACCCAAACCAGTGAAGTAGGTCTTTGGCTTTTTATTGTTTGAGTATTTTGGAAATAAAGAATGTGGCAAAAGCAGTTCTATTTGGTGCAATTAAAAAAGTATTATAACTTTATAGCTTATGTAACTATGAGCCATTTGTTTGGAAAATCCGTAAGAAACATTATAGATAGTTATGCAAGATTGCACAAACAACTGAATCCATTAAAGGAGCATTTGAATATAGTAAAATAATAGATGATATGGCTTTGAATAATATATTAATTCTGGTTAATAACAAAAAAATCTATAAAAAGGAGGTGTGAAACTTATGACTTACAAAAAACCAAAAATCTTGGCACAAAGTATTGTAAAGATGGCAGAATGCCGTCCCAATAGTAAACCGAGTGGAAGGCCATGTAATCCACCAAAGCCTAGTGGACGTTAATGAACAATTTAATCAGGCGGCGATATTATACAACTATAACTCGTCGCCTGGTTACTAAAGAAAAAAGATGTTTTTATGTTTTTCAAGCAAAAATCTAATGTTATATTCAGAGACTATGAGTCCTTCGGATATATTACGGACAATAGAAATTTCGGATATGAACTAACGAATAAAAATGCTAACTACATCGGGGACAAAATTCTATCGGAAAGTGGTGCCGTTTTTTTTTCTGTTTTAGATAGAATACCGCAAACCCTTGATGAGCTTGCAAAAAAAGTAAATAAGCAATTTTCAGATATTGATATCATAACAATAAAGAGAGATGTCAGAGAATTTTATTGTATGCTTGAACAAGATGGATTTATTGTTTCTGGAGAAACAATGCAGGAATGCGATGAAAAAGACACGAGGTTTTCATACACAATATTAGATCCAGAAATAACAAAAAAAAAATTCCCAACGACTATTGAGCATCCTGAAAAACCCACACAGGATTTTTTTGAAGAATACTTTAAAGGCAAACCTCAACTTTCAAACTTGCACATAGAAATTACTAGCATATGCAATGAAAGGTGCATACATTGCTATATTCCACATGATTACAAAGTAAGTTATATCGATCCTGACTTATTTTATGATGTTTTACATCAATGTAAAAATATGAGGTTGTTGCATTTAACATTAAGTGGTGGTGAACCAATGTTACACAAAAACTTTTGCGATTTTTTAAAAAAATGCAAAGAATATGATTTATCTGTAAATGTGCTTAGTAACTTAACTTTGCTTGATGATGTAATTATCAAAGAAATGAAGACAAACCCCCTTTTAGGTGTTCAGGTCTCATTATACTCAATGATTTCCAATATTCACGATGAGATAACCCAAATAAAAGGGAGTTTCGAAAAAACAAAAAATGCAATCTTAAAACTGATTGAAAACGATATCCCTTTGCAAATAAGCTGCCCAATAATGAAACAAAACAAAAACAGTTATGATGATGTTATAAATTGGGCGAAAAAGTATAAGATTCATGTCGGAGATGATTATGGCATCATAGCTAGATACAATCATACAACACAAAATTTGACTTGTCGTCTATCAATTAATGAAATCAAAGAAGTGATCAACGAAAAAATTGCTAAAGACGTAAAATATTTGGACCTAATGGAAATGCTAGCTGAAGAGAAAAAAAATATTACATCTAACGATTTTGTTTGTAGTGTTTGCCATTCCTCTATTTGCATAGCAGACAACGGAGATGTATATCCATGTGCCGGCTGGCAGGATTATATTGTTGGTAATGTTAAAGAAGCTTCTCTAAATGATATTTGGGATAATTCTGAAAAAGTGAAATATTTAAGAGACTTGCGCAATCAAGACTTTCCTAAATGTATTCAATGTAAGGATAAAGAATTTTGCACCATGTGTATGGTCAGAAATTCAAATGAAAATCCAAATGGAGATCCGTTAGTAGTCAATGAGTTTTTTTGCAATATCGCAAAACTCAACAGACAAATATTGCTTGAAAGGAAGGAAAAGTTTAAGAATTCCTAATACAAGCAATTGATAAGACAAATACATTGCGTTTTTTTTATTGAATTAATAGCAGAACAACCAACTGCAAAACTATCGTATACAACTGACAATCCTACTGTACCGTTACTTTTCTTCTACATTGCAGTTTCTGCATTATCATTACGCAAAATACTGGACAGTGTCTTATAATCTTAGGTTTCCCATTTTTCTTTGAAACCTGAGCGCGGCTGTACTTATTGTTGCTTTACTGAATTTCGTTCTCATTCTGTTTTTGTGAATTGTCGGCAAAGATATTTCGCTCACTTGACGCTGTGCAAGGACAGGCGTTGTTTTCCTGACAATCTCCACACTTTCAGGTAGTATTCTCATGAAAATCCCTGCACATCCGTTCGCTTTTCTTTTATGCCTCAAATTCACTTAAAAACAATGTATTATGAGAACACTAAAAGAAATTCAGGAACTGTATCAACAAGCCGGCGTAAAGGCTTTAAGGGACGTGGAGCTTCTCCAGCTTCTGGGAATCAATCTGGAATCCTGCGATTTTCTAGATCTTTTCAAATCAAGCCGTGAGGCACTCCTCAGAAAAGGCTTCAGGTCATCCACCATTGCAAAGATAACTGCCCTCGGTGAAGTGGCTCACAGGTACTCATTGGCTCCCATTCCGGAAAGAGAATCCATCCAATCCTCAAGCTCCATAGCAGCAATAATGTCACCCATACTAAAGCATCTATCACACGAAGAGTGTTGGGTGTTTTACCTGAACAGGGCGAACAAAGTGCTCATCAAGGAACAGCTATCCATAGGTGGCGTATGTGCAACAGTCGTTGACGTGAAAATCATACTGAAAAGAGCCCTTGAGCTACTTGCCTGTTCGATAATTCTTATACACAACCACCCATCGGGGAACACTCATCCCGGTGAGAATGACAAAGTTCAGACAAAGTTGCTGAAAGGAGCAGCTGACCTTTTTGACATCACACTACTGGATCACGTCATTATTGCCGGTGACAGTTACTTTAGCTTTGCGGATGATGGTATTATGTAATGTTATCATCAATGAGAGCCCTCTCCGGAGGGCTTATACAGATATTCAATATTTTACTAATTTTGCATTTAATATTATGAAACACTTCACATTATATAATCTAATAATTGCTTTAATAGCTATCACTACCATTTCTTGTACTAAAGAAACAATACAGGAAGATACTGATATTATAAACGACACAACTAAAAGAAACTTTTTCGAATTGTCTCAGGAAAGCATCTCTCTTGAAAAAGAAGAAAAAACAATCAGCATCGATATAACTACTGACATTGCGTATTCAATTAAAAATGAATCCGATTGGATTAATATTACTCTGGAAAGGGATAGTACTAAAAACGGTATCTTTTATAAGAAATATAAGCTAATATTTAAAAAGAACGAATCTGAATCCAGAAACGCAACTGTGATCTTCGAGATTACACCTGTCCGAACATTTTCATTAAGAATATCCCAAAGGGGAAGGAGTTTAGGCCGGATTACAGACTCCCTTGCATTGGTAGCATTTTATAATTCAACCAATGGAAAGGATTGGACAAATAATGCAAATTGGTTATCCGATAAGCCTATCTACTCATGGTATGGCATTAATTGCACCTCGGCCGGTATGCTTGAAGGTACAGCAAGGGTGGAGGCCATAACTCTAATTAACAATAATCTATCAGGCACAATTCCAAAGGAGATTGGTAATATGGATTCTCTTATAGTATTTTCAATTGCCGAGAATAAATTAAGCGGAGAGATACCTGAAGAAGTTTTCAACCACAAAAACTGGATTGATTGGGGTCCTTCTTACTATGTTGCCTGGCAAAAAAATGGATACAAATTCAGTAACTTCGATAGGCAGGTGGAATACAACCCTAGCGAGCATGGTAAAGTCGTTCTACTTAACAAAGCAATCCGAGGTAAGGGAGTAAACATCATCATTACCGGGGACGGTTTTCCAAGTTCAACCATGGGTAACGGAGGAGAATTTGAAACAATTATCAATGGAACACGGGATAATATTTTTGAAACAGAGCCATTCAAGAGTTATAAAGAATACTTTAATATATACATGGTTAAAGCTGTATCAAGGCAAAGATATATTTCTGATCCTCATTATTCAAGAGATACATACTACGGAATTACTTTAATGGATGTAAGCCGGGTTGAATTAAGCGGGAATCTTGCAATCAAGCAAAAAATATCTTCTTTGATTGGCTTTGATATTTCAAATTGCACAGTTGTAATGGTTGTAAATCATGACGCAAATATGGGTTGTGGAGGTAAGAATTACTATGATGTTGGCTATGCTTTCTTTTCATACTCAGAAAGCTTTTATAAAAGCAATACAGGATATAAAAAGCATGATGCACCTGTTCACGAAATGGGACATGCTTTTGCCGGCCTGGTTGATGAATACGCTTATGGATATTCACCGTCGGCAGAATACTTACAGTATTGGCAAGACAATTATCTAACGCTTGAGAAGAATCTTAACAAATCCATTCAATCCGACCCTAAGAAAGTTCCCTGGGCTCACCTCATAGGACTTCCAGGCTATGAAATGGTTGGAGTATTCTCAGGAGCTGATTTTCCTCAGTTTTACAGGAGTGAGCAAAAAAGTATTATGAAAGCTGATGCTTCTTGGTTTAATGCTGTTAGCAGGGAGATTATTGTAAAACAAACAATGGCGCTTTCAGGTATGCAATATTCTTTTGAGGATTTCTTGAAACTTGACAAAAAATGAGATTGATTAACTTCGTGCCGCTTAAAGTCCTATTTATTATATGCTGTTTTAAATATTTTTAATTTCAAGCAGCTGCCTTTTGATTGGTGAACAATCAATTAATTTTAACTTATATCCCTAACTGACACAAAATCAATTAGTGGATGTTTTTTAAGGTTCCCCGGACAAAACTTTTATGTTATCTGTATATAAAAGAGTTATTGTTTCTTTTTCAAGAAGATTATATTTTTCTCATAAACCATTCTTTGATGTTTTTACTGACACCTGCAAGAGCCGGATAATTGAAATTTTTTTTAACCAATTATTGGCTGTTTATGCGGGCAATAGTGATTTTTTATATTTTAACCCATATGCTCAGTGCTAATATTATACTAAAAAGTATTACGAAACTTCCAATGATTTTATTCATCCAAGGTATATTATTTAAGCATAATTTATCCAGAAAGATGCTAATTGAACTAACCATAAAACTCCACCACATGCTTGTTCCTACAAAAACGCCAAAGTAAAGTTTAATAAGTTGTAAGCTATTGGTTTCTTCTGGAATAATATTGAAAGTTGTAAAAAGCAATGCAAACACCAAAACAGTTTGGGGACTTGAAAGTGCAAGAAAGAAGGAAGAAAAGAAATCATCACAAGCTGGATGCAAGTTTCTTTTTGGTTCATCAGAAGTTAAAGAAGGTTTTTTAATTATTATTTTTATTCCTACTATCAAAAGAATAATGGCACCAATTGAACGGATCGGAACCTGGAAATTATTGATGATTTGAGAAGCAGAGCTTACGCTGTATGCTGCTACTATTGAATAAATTGTATCCGCAATTGCAACACCCAGACCAGCAATTAAACCCCTTACTTTTCCATTATTTATAGTTTTTTGAATTGTTGTAAATACCACCGGGCCAAAGGAAATAGATACAACAATTCCAATTATCATTCCTTTTACGAAGATGGAATCCATATCAATTTATTGCAGCTATTGTTCGTTTAAATCTAATAACTATAATTTTTGAGATTAATTCATAGTTATTGAGTGCTGTAAGTGCTATTTGATTCCCTTCAAAAATAAATTCTTTAATTGCCTGGTATTTATTTGTTTTTCCAAATTTTGTTGGATGGATCAAGTCTTTCAGCATAACATATTTTACCTTTTTCTCCTGGGCTTGATAATATATATTTATCAATGTTCCAACACCAAATTTTGAAGTTTTCATTTCTTTCAGAATTGGCAGAATATCTTATTTAGCAAGGCCCTTTGGCCAGTAAACGGCTTGAATGGGTTAACTTTATTATCAATCAATGTTTCCGTTGGTTGCCATAGAACCAAATCAGCCTCTAGAATATGCAGAGGACTTGTTAATTGACCAATGTGTTCACTTTGCAAATTAGATAAATCTGCATTAATATATACAATTATTTCATTGACGGCTTGTTCTACTCCTATTGCCATTGCAAAACCGTTCCCGCTATTTTCAGGCAAAATAATGTATTTGAATTTGCATGATGGATTTAATCCCTTTATACCGGAACCTGTTTCATCTGTTGAACCATCGTTTACTACATTTATTTCATCAAAGAAATAATCCGAAACATTGGTTGCAACATCTTTTTTTGTCCCTGCTTCGTTATAAGTACAAATAATAACTGATATTTTTTTCATTTTCTTAGACCTTTTCTTAATTTTTTTTCTGCAGATTTCAAAATTAGATCATAATTTTTCATAGCAGCATATGCAATCTCCCAACTTTCACAGATATAATTTGTAGTAGCTTGTAATGGTGGCATTTTCTTGTATTTGTTATCATGTTTTATTCCTAATCTAACGAATTTTATCGATTTTCCTATTGAGGTGTAGTAGAAGTACAATAAAGTTTCTACCCCAAATCGAGATTCTTTTATTCTATCTAGTATTGGGGCGATATCCTTTTTAAGGAAAGCTCTTTCGCCTGTTAAAATTTTCAATGGATTTACATCCTGATTCATAATGTTTACGGTAGAATAGCCACAAACCATATCACATTCATGTCGTAATATCGGATTCACTATTTGGTCAATATATCCTAGTATTATAGTTGTTTGATCGGCGTCAATAAACACTAAAATTTCTCCAGTTGCATTTTCTGCACCAACCGCCATGGCATATCCTTTTCCTTTGTTTTCAGCCAAATGAATATCTTTGATTTCAATAAACTGCTTGAGTTCATTTATTATATTTTGGGTATTGTCTGTAGAGCAATCGTTTACAACTACAATTTCATTTATTGATGAGTCTTCCCAAACTGCCATAATAACATTTCGCAAGGTTTTTTCCTCGTTAAGAACACATATAATTGCTGATACCTTTTTCATTAGTCATATTATAAATTGCATACTTGTTTTTTACAAATTGAGTCCAATCGTTATGCAACCTTGTTTTATCGAATGTTTGATATATAATTGGGTTACCTATTTTAACCTTAATTGTTTTGATCTTATATTGAATATTTCATAGGGCAACAAGATCAATTCCAAGTTTGTGTTTAGTCATTTTTTTGACATATTCTTGGACTAAACTATTTTTTTGACATAACACCTTGTTTTTTTGTGTTGTCTAAATTCAAATTTATTCCAAAGATTTTGTACGCTAAAGTTTTCCTCAAGCTCCCTTGTTGATTCAATGTTTGTGATTCCGCTGTTTATTATTGAATTCCCGATATCATTAAAAATTACAGAAATTACCCCTTTATCCTTGTAATCCTTATGTACTGCAATGAGCAAAGTGTCTATAGTATCATTATATTTTAATGCGTTTTGAATTCTCAATATTCCAAATGGGTACAAACGTCCTTTAGCCTTTTGTAATGCCTTTGAAAGTGATGGCATACATATACCAAATCCTACTACATTATTCTCTTCATTTAAGATGATTGATACATATTTTAACCTTAGTAAAGGGATGAATTGTCTTTTTAAATCTTCACATTGCGTTTTTGTCAGCTCGGAAAAGGCATAAAGTCCGGCATATTCCTGATTTAGGAGTTGAAACACTTCATCGGAATATTTTAAAAGATCCTTTTTTTTTCGAAGACGTGCATTATATAATTTATGTCTATTTTTCACAACCATAGCAATTCTCGAATATTTTTCAGGAATAGATTTTGGCACCTTAATATTATATTCTACCCAATCAATATCCTTTTTAAATCCCAATTTTTCAATAAGTTCTGAATAATAAGGGAAATTAAATTTCCCAAAAGATGTTGACAGTTCCTCAAAACCTTCAATGAGAATACCTGATGCATCAAAATCTGAAAGTCCAAGCGGTCCGTGTATTGTTTTTGTATTATTTTGTATAGCCCAGGACTCAACAGTATCTATAAGTTCTTTAAGTACATTTTCGTCCTCAATAAAATCCAACCAACCAAAACGAACAAAATTTTCACCTGCTTTCTTGTTATAATTGTAATTAATTATACCTGCCACACGACCAACTATCTTATAGTTGATGTATGCAAGCCAATATTTTGCTTCACAAAACTCGAAAGAAGGATTATCCTTTTTTGATAGTGTTTTTAGTTCGCTACAAATTAGAGGAGGGACATAATACTTATTACCTATATAAAGCTTATTTGGAAATTTTACAAACTGCTTTAATTGACGTTTAGTAGATACTTCTTTTATAGTTATTTTCATTTAATCATAATATTTTTTTAATATAGCTGCAAACCAAGTTTCGGGTAATAACCTCTTCAATGAAACAGAAAATTTTTGAAGAGGTGATGCGATTACATATCTAAAAGCCGGTCTTTTCTTGTAAACTATTTTTTTTATTTTCTTCGCCAGTATTTCTGGTTTTGGACCATTACTTTCGTCGGATGTTATAATCGATAAAGTATTGTAGAATTGAGGATAAGTCAATTTAATTTCCGGATTATCTACAATTTTACGATTCGAAGTAAAGCTGGTAGAAAAATCCCCCGGATTAACTAATACAACACGAATATCGTGTGGCTTTAATTCGAGACTTAATGACTGACAATATCCCTCTATGGCGAATTTGCTTGCCGAGTATAGACCTTGGAAAGGAATGCCCATTAAACCACCAATTGAGCTGATATAAATAATTACTCCATCTTTTTGTTTGCGCATAATGGGTAATACTGCCTGTGTTACCCTAAATACACCAAAAAAATTTACATCCATTTGATATTGAGCATCTCTGATGTTTGTCAATTCAATGGGACCTCCTATGCCAATTCCCGCATTATTGATTAAAACATCTATGCGGCCTTCTTTATCATAAATTTCTTTAACCGCCTGCTCAATGGAACTTATGTCGGTTACATCCATACGAACATAGTTTACTTTCGGAATAGGATCAACTTTACTACGTATTGAACCATAAACTTTATGTCCGTTATTGGTAAGCTCTATTGCCATAGCACGCCCAAAGCCGGATGATATACCAGTAATGAATACAACTTTTGACATAATGGGTTATTATTAATTTTTAACTGTTGGCGATTGAATAACATCAAATTGTATGAATGTTGCTATAATTTTAAGTATTGCAATGTCCAACTGTTCAAAAGTATGGGTGGCCATAAGTGAGAATCGTATTAGCGAATCTTCTTTTGGTACTGCCGGAGAAATCACCGGGTTTACAAAAATACCATCTTCGAGCAATTTGCGGGTTATCTGCAAGGCTTTTATGTCATCGCGTATAAAAAGCGGAATAATTGGGGTTTCGCTTTTACCTGTGTCTATTCCTGCCTCCTTAAATGCTTTTTGTGCATAATGAGTCAGATTCCATAGATGCTCTATGCGTTCGGGTTCGCTAATCATGATGTCAATTGCGGCATTAACACTCGCAACTGATGCGGGTGTCATACTTGCACTAAAAATAAGAGAACGTGAGTTGTGTTTAAGATAATTTATAACCGCAGCGTCACCGGCAATGAATCCACCAAGAGATGCCAGTGATTTTGAAAAGGTACCCATAATTAAATCAATTTTATTGGTTAAATTATAATGGGAAGCTGTTCCTCTTCCATCTTGTCCAATAACACCCAGTGCATGGGCATCATCAACCATAACGCTTGCATTGTATTTTTGAGCTAATTCCACAATTTCGGGCAATTTGACTATATCGCCTTCCATGGAAAAAATTCCATCAACCACAATTAGTTTAATTTGGGCAGGGTTGCATAGCTTTAATTTGGATTCGAGTGAAGACATGTCATTATGCTCGAATTTTAATACTTTTGAAAATGACAACCTGCTCCCTTCGATAATAGATGCATGGTCAAGTGAGTCTAGCAGAAGATAATCATTCCGGCCGCATAATGCAGAAACAACACCTATATTTACTTGAAATCCTGTACTGTAGCAAATAGCTGCATCTTTACCAACCAAGCATGCTAATTTTTCTTCAAGTTTGAGATGTATATCAAGTGTTCCATTAAGAAATCGTGACCCGGCACAACTTGTTCCATATTTATCTATGGCTCGTTTTGCTGCTTCTTTAATTTGGGGATGATTCGAAAGACCAAGATAACTGTTTGAACCGAACATTAAAACATTTTTGCCATTGATTTTTACTACAGTACCCTGTTCTGACTCTATTGCTCTAAAGTAAGGATAAATGCCTGCCTCCATTACCTTCTGTGGTTCATCATATTGTAAATAACGTTCTTTTAAATGTTCCATTATTATGTATTATTTATTTAAGTTGATCTTCAACAAGTACATAGCCATCAATTACTGATATATGACCATGTTTCTTAAACACCAATCGTTCTGCAAGTAAGAAATTAACAATGCCGGAGATAAGTAATGCAATAAGATTACAGTAAACGACATCCCATTTAAAAAGGCTCTCGAAAAGAAGGAGAAATCCCATCTTTATGAGAAAACCTAAAATTGAGGAAATATTGAATAAAGCAAGGCGAGTAAAAAAATACTTCGTGTTTTTTTGGGAAATTTGCTTATTCCATATCCAGTAATATGATATGACGTAATTGCAAAACATCACAATTTCAAAAGAAATGGTTGGAGCAACTATGTATGTTCCCACATAAGAAAAGAATAAATAGGTCGAAAATATCCATAGTATTACCGTTTCTATCAGTGTACCCAGTAGCCGGCTTATAAAGAATTTTAAGTATTTTGAAAGCATTGACATCTACTTTATTATAAAAAATCTAAAATTAATCAAGTGTGGGGGGAGGATCAATTTTTCCGTATTTTATCATTTCTGAAAAAAAGGACCAAAAGTAGATGATAAACAGCACCAAGGCTATAACTATTGCAAAAAGGTCAAACAATTTTATTGGAATGCCAATAATAAATATCGGTGAATTATCCGTTGGCAGGTAAATAAACAGAGTGTTTATGAGAATTACGATTAATCGTAATTCAGTAGGCCCAAAGCCACCGTATGAAATTTTAAACTCACCTCTAAGGTAAGTATTTATGTACGTAAAGATGGATAAAAGATAATAACCAGAAAGTATCAACATTGCCAGCGAAAAAGAAATAAAAGGAGAGATTCCGGCACCGATACAAAATATTAAGACAGTCAAACCATCTATGTTGTGATCGAGGTAAAATCCATATATCGGTCGTTGTGCTTTTCTTACACGAGCTAAGGTTCCGTCAAGACTGTCTCCAAACCAGTTTACAACAAATCCTAAAGAGGATAACCATAAGAATTCAACATCCCAATTAGACAGAAAATATCCTCCTGCAGAAATGATCGCACCAAAAAGTCCCAACCATGTCAAATGGTCAGAAGTGACCCGTCTAGGAAGTTTTTTTGCCAAACAAACCAGTACTCTTTTTTCCATCTTACTTAAGATGGAATGTTGAATTCTTACTTCATCTTTTTTATTCATATCCTAAAAACTATATTTTAACTTAAACAGAATCATATTGTAGTTTTTCAGATTCGCAAATAAATTGTCTCCATTACCGTCAATAATTAAAGCGGATAGGTTTATTTCTGCATTTTCTGTAGCTTGGTATGTAATCTCGGGCATATACACAAGTGCATAATTGTCTTTAATATTGTTCCAATTGGTAACAATGAAGCCACCACAGATAGGAGCAACCTTTAATTTTTCATTGAAAAATTTCTTATCAAAACGTAAAAAGAAATAGTCATTCAAATTTCCATTCCCTCTTTCGTGAATAAAACCGTGCATATACTGCATATTAAGGTAAGAACCGTCAGCGAAATTGTAATCACCTCCAACAACAAATTTTATGTATGGCTTTGATTTGGATAAGATTAGAGAATCTTGTATTACAGGTACAGGCAATATAGGATAAAGAGCAGACAAATCATTGGACATTATTACGTTTTTTTCAGAAATAAAAGCTGCTGCCTCCGCCCAAAATCCAATGCCACTTATGCTTGTTGACAAATCAGCTCCAATAATATGTGTTCTTGCAAATGAAAGTTGAGAGTTAATATTTGTTCCACCAAGTGCATCAACAGGTATAAATGTATTTCTCGTAACAAAGGGTAACCCATCCCATCCCCAAACATAACTTAAAGAAAAATCGACTCCTTTAATAAAACCTTTAAATTTTAAACCTAAAGTAGAACTTTCTCCTAAGTTATATTTAGGTGTAAGTATTGTGTCTGATACGTTTTTTAAAATCATACCTTGGGGTAATTCCATTTTAGGGCTTAATGCATTAGCAAAAATACCTACAGGCATATTCGCTGGTTGAAAGAAAGGAATAAAAACCCCTTGTAGCGAGAAGTCGTTGCTTAAATAATAATTTAGATTCATAGCATCTGAACCACGATGACGACCAAAATCCAGAATGTCTTCCAAATCGAAAGGATTAAGATTGTCGGTGGGATTTAATTTGTCGGCAGTTCCCCAAACAATGCGTTGACGACCAATGGTTACATCTAAATTTTTAGTAAGAAACCCATACAACTGAATGTATGCTTCCCTTATATCAATATTATAAGGATCAGTAAATCCTTTATTATATAAATCACTTGATTTTGAAATATTAGGTAACCCAATGTTTCGCAACCATACCTCGCTGTAGAACTTTGAGTTGTCAGTAATTTTTTTGCCTAGTTTTAATGTAAGGCGGTTCTCATTCCAGGCCCAGTTGTGTTTGTCTTTGAGCAGGACTCTCTCATCTGTGAGCAATTCACCAGAAAGTTTTAGTTTTATTTCATCTTGAACCGGGGATGCATAAGTACTATCTTGTGCTTTAAGATTACCTGAAGCTGATATAAATATAATCAACACCGATAATAGATATATTTGTTTCATAACTATAATTTGTAAGGTTTATTTTTAAGTGCTTTTGGTATTATATTAAATTGTTTAATACTTTATTTTCAACGTTGAAACTCTTCCAACGCTTTGCGGGTGGCTAATTCTCCTGCTTTAATAATTTCTTCTGATTTATAAAAATGAAAGGGTCCATAAGAATTCATAGGGATTTTAATTAAAATATCGGGTTGTTGTATCTCTATTGTCAATGCAGAAATTTGTTGTATCATCAAACTTGTTGTTTGAGATAATAGTGTATAATAATTAAGCTGTGTACCTGTGAATTTTGGTAAAAACCGGAATCCTTTGTTCATTAAAAAGGTGAAATAGTTTAACTCGATTTCTTTCGTTGATGTTTTTTTGACAGCAACATGTTTTTCAAATAAAACTGGAGAGTTAACGTCAACGGCAATTAACAAATCATTATTATTTCTTTTAACACGATTGATTGGTAAGGGATTCAATACGCCTCCATCTATTAAAACCATTCCTTCAACCATACATGGCTTGAAAACAGTTGGTATTGAAATAGAAGCTCTGATCGCTTCATAAAGACTTCCCGCTTCAAATAGAACCTCTTTTTTATTTTTTATGTCGGTTGTAACGGCAGTAAAATTTAAGGGTAAATCTTCAATGTTAAGGTCGGGAATTATTTTTTTTAGTTCCTTTATTACTTTATTGCCTTTAACTAATCCATTAGTACTTAACGCAAAATCCACAAGATTAAAAACTGCTTTTTTGTCAAGATCACATATCCACTCACTGAAAATTTGTAAATTACCAGATGCATACACCCCTCCCACCAGTGCACCCATCGAAGATCCTGCTATTGAAGTTATTTTAAATCCCTGTCGTTCCAATTCTTCGATTACTCCGATATGGGCAACTCCTCTTGCACCCCCACTGGATAATACTAATGATACTGTTCTTTCCATTTAATGTTTTATTGATTCAAGTGAGAAATTATCAGGATATTTTGCCGAAACACCTTTGTACATTGTGTTTATTTGAAGCATAACGGTATTGATGTCGTCAAGATTATCTATCACCCCTTTTACTCCAATTTCCTTTTTTCTATAATCTAAATAACAAACCATTATTGGAACGTTAGCTTTCTGAGCCATATAGTAGAAACCCTTGTTCCAATTTGTTACATTAGAAAAGCTTCCTTCCGGTGATATAATTACATGTAAAGAATGAGCGTTATTAAGCATAGAAGCAACTTGACGGACAGCATTTTTACCCTTAACACCGCGTATAGGTATTGATCCATAGAGCTTCATCACAATATTCATTGGGAAAAAGAAAAGTTCTTTTTTAGACAAAAACTTATAGCTTATACCTAACTGCATCAGATAAAGCTTTCCGTACAGAGCATCCCAGTAACTTGTGTGGGGAGCAAATATTATGACAGATTTTTTAATGTCTGAAAATTCGCCTTTTGTTTTCCAACCTAGAAGACTCGTAAGAAAAAATTTTGAAATTATTTTCATGTTCTTTAATTCTGTTGTTTTCAGTTTTTTTCTAAGTAATCTTATAATTTTTTTAAAAGAATAGCTCCACTTGAATAACCTCCGCCAAAAACTGAAATAACAATTATATCGTTTGGGTTATATTTTTTTAAATTTTGAGATAATACTATCGGAGTACTTGCTGAACCGGTATTACCAAGTTCTTCAATGTTTGTGAGGACGCATGATTGCTCAATGTTCATTTTTTTTGCCACATAATCAGTAATTCTTGCATTAGCTTGATGTGGAATAAAATAGTTCAATTGACTTAGGTTAATATCGTTTTTATTTAAAATTTGTTCAGTTTCAAGTAGCATATATTTGCAGGCATATTGAAAAACATCTTTTCCAAAAGGCATCCTTATTCCTCCGTGATTTGGTCTGACATAAACGGCATCAATACTTTTACCGATATTCCCCAGGCCGGTAGTATTAACATCAATTATTTCAATATCACCAGTAGAATATCTTTGATTGGTAATAAATACAGCCGCCGCACCGTCACCAAATAAAAAACAAGAATTTTTATCAGATTCGTCTATATAAGCGGTATTGTTTTCAGAAATAACAATTAATGCTTTACTGGCTTTATTATTAGCAAAATAGCAGTCAACAATTTCTATTGCATTTACAAAGGAAGAACATGCAGAATCGATTGTAAAACATCTCGCTTCGCCAATATTAAATTGCTTCTGCACCGCATGAGCCAATGTGCCACCGGTATCATAAGGTGTATATGTTGCACCTATTATTAAATCTATTTCAATTATTGGAAACGGTAAATCAGGTAAAGCTTTTGTTACAGCTTCAATTGCCATTGAATTGGTGTTCTCATCAGGCCGTGTCCGTCTTCTTTGCTTAATTCCACTTTTAGAAATTATCTCCTCATTGGTAATACCATATTTAGCAAAGAAGTATTCGTTTGGTATTACGATATCCGGTATGTAATGAGTTAAATGATTTATTATCATATAATATTCTTCATTTTTGTTAACTGATTACTAGTTTTTCCATATCTCCTTTCTCTTTTTTGATAATTCAGTATAGCCTTATAAAAATCTTCTTTATCAAAATCGGGCCATAGTGTTTCTGTAAAGTAGAGCTCTGAATAAGCAATTTCCCAAAGTAAAAAATTACTGATACGATATTCTCCGCCTGTTCTAATAAGTAATTCGGGATCAGGTAAATTAGCTGTTGAAAGATATTTACCAAAAGTATCGATTGAAATATTCGAAATGGAAAAAATCCCTTTTTCAACGTCCTTACCAATTAACCGCATTGCATTAGCAATATCTTGCTTGGCACCATAGCTTAACGCTAAAATAAGAGTAAGACCAGTATTCTCTGATGTAGCATTTATTGCATAATTAATCTTTTCCATAACGTTAATCGGTAAAGGAGCTGAATCACCTATTGTTAATAATTTGACATTATTTTTCTTCAAATCTTCAATTTCAGAATTTATTGTAGCCTCGAGGAGAGCCATTATTGCAGTTATCTCAATTTTCGGTCGTTCCCAGTTTTCTGTTGAAAACGTATAAAGTGTTAGATATTTAACACCGATCTCTAAAGATGCTTCAACAACTTTTCTAACAGAGATTGCTCCAGCTTTATGACCTAATATCCTGCTATTACCTCTTTTTATCGCCCACCTACCATTTCCGTCCATTATGATGGCAATATGGCAAGGTATGTTATCTTTATTAATCACGTTTTTTAATGACATATTTTAGCTTTAAATTTTTGTTTGGCTAATTATGGCTTGAGAATAATTATAAACCCTCATTATAATTACTGTTTTAATTTCCTTACAGTAAAATCATCGTCTACTAAACCGGTATCATATCTTGTATCTGACATCTGCATCTTGGTTTTATGGTTTTTCTTTAAATCAGTCATCTCTATTTCTTTGGCATTCCAATAATTGTCAACCTTATTAAATGTATATTTTGCCTCTTTTATTTTTGTGTTTCCCTTGTCATAGAACTCCATTATTTCGGGGTAATAATTAGTTTTATTTATATTTACTATTATCTTAGAATAGTCAGATTGCACTTTTGGGGTTAATTCAATTACAAATACGTCAGCTTCTGTTTTTAATAACTTAGAGTTGTATTTATCAGAATATGGTTTTGACTCCATATCATCATAAGAAAAATCAGTTCCTGCAAAATTTTGATTTTTAGCACTGGTTGCAATTCTCCTTTCTTTGCCAAATGCGGGTAAATATATATACATCACATCATTAGGCAGAGATAAAACGGCTATACCCGCTTGTGAAGATGGCGCGGTAAACCTGAACATACGTTTGTTGTTACCTTTTTGTTGTACTGTTGCTTCCCGTATTTCCTGCTTTCCAGATTTGTCAATCAAAACAATCTTGTTTTTCCCAGTTAAATCTTTTGGAGAGTACATTACATCGTCCATTTTTTTCAATATGGTGTTAGCATCTTGTGCATTTGCAGAGAATAAGCTTCCTGTCAATATTATTGCTGTAACGATAGCTTTTAGAATTTTTGTTTTCATTTATGATTTTTTAATTGTTAAAAATTAGTTTGCAATTATTTTACCTTTTCTGTTTGCTAATATCAATATAACTGGCAATAGAGTTAAAGCACCAAGACCTGAACCGAACATACTTATTGCAACCAGCAATCCGAAATTTTGCAGTGGTACTATTTGTGAGAATAACAAAACCAAAAAACCGGCTGCAACAGATATTACATTAATGATTACTGCCTTGCCACTTGACATTATCGTCTTTTCTATAGCTTCATCGGCATCTCCGTTTTCTTTCAGATGAAAGTTAAATCCTGAAATAAAATGTATTGAATAATCGATACCAATACCCAGCGCAATGCTTCCAACAAGAACAGTCGCAATATCAAGCGGGATTCCGGTTATACCCATAAAACCGAATAATATAATTACTGTTGCGATGATGGGAATTGTCGCATATACTCCTTTAGAAATTGAGCGGAACATTGCTCCAACAATTAAAAGAACCATTATTATTGCAAGCAACAAGCTGCTGAATTGGCTTTTAATCAGGCTATTATTCAGTTTTACATAAACAGAAGGCATTCCTGTCAATTCAATTTTACAAGTTTCGTTTGAATTTTCTTGAATGAATTTATTCATCTTTGCAGTGAACGTTTCAATTTCTTTACCTTCAACCGATGCAAATTTTGACTGGATTATTCCTATATCCAACCCTTCCGAAACAAGTTGTGGCATAACTTCCTGTCCATCTAGCAAAAACCATAATTGCTCAATTTTGGCTCTGTCATCCGGTATAGACTTGCCTTCTCCCATAGCGTCATTCATTTGCTCCACGAGATCTGCTACCGATTGTGTTACAGCAATATTAGGGTCCTCTTTCATGAAATGTTCAGTTTTAATCATCATCTTTAAAACCTCAGGGCTTTGCATATCGCCTTTAAAAGAAACGAATACTGGCAATGATCCTCCAAAGTTTTTCTGCATAACTTCTTCCGAAATCCTTGTAGGATTATCTTTCTTAAAGTAATCAGCCATATTTACGCTCGTTTTAATCAGAAAAGTACCACCGATACTTAATAAAAGAAAAATACTCCAGGTTGTTAAAGTATATTTAGGATGCTTGAAAAGAAGATTAACCAGAGGTTTGAGTATTACTTGGGATAAAATGGTTTGTTTTTCTTTTGGATAATCTTTAATTTCTTTATTATTTATTGATAATGCTGAAATAAGAGCAGGAACAAAAAATATAGATAAAAGCAAAGCGACTAATGTCCCAATAGCCGTAAATATTCCGAAGTCTTTAATCATTGTAAGATAAGCACCAAATACAAATGAAATGAATCCAATTGCAGTGGTTGCTGCAGCCATAATTACCGGTATTGCTACATAGACAAGAGCTTTTATAAGGGCTTGTTTCTTGTCTTTTAACATGTAATGATTGATACTGTTTAAGACATGTATTGTGTATGCACTGCCAACCGCCAACAACACAACAGGAATTATGTTTGAAATTATAGTAAGTTCATTCCCCGTAATAATCATTATTCCAATCGTCCAAATAACGGCAATTCCAGCTGTAAGCAATGGCAAAAGCACTCCAATTAATGACTTGAAACTCATTAATAATATAATAGCAATGACAGCAAAGACGATAGGTAAAAGCCAAACAACATCCGACTTAATCAAATCAGAAATATCATTCATCATTAAGGGAAGACCACCGAAATAGAACTTTTCTGACAAATTGAGTTTTTCGATTTTATTCTTAATATCTTTTGCAACTGCTTGCTTATCAGCATCAGGAAGTAGAGTAAAAAGAATGATTGTTGCAGTTCCATCTTCGGAGATTATAACCCCTTTATACATTTCTTTCGAAAAAACATATTTTTTCAGGCTGTCCAATTGAGGCTGTTTGTCAGGTAGATTATACTCATCAACAAGTTTACCGATTTCGATACCGTCTACTGTGCTTTTAATATCAAGAATATTAGTTAAGCTTGTTACGGATGAAACCCCTGGAGTGATTTTCAGGCTGTCTGTAATTTGTTTTACATGAAATAATATTTCTGTTTTGAAAATATCGTCAGATTCCAAAACAATCATCCCCATATCATTCCCGCCAAATTGAGTACCTATTTTTTTATATAATGAAGCAACCGGATCATCATCAGGTAATGAACTTATAATGTCTGAATTGATTGTTAAAAACTTGGTTTGATAACCAAAGAAAATTGTTAATACTAATACTATAAGAATTATTATCCATTTGAATTTTAAGATTTTCTGTGCAAATCGTTCCATATTAATTTATAAATTGACTATTTTAGTTTTTCAGTGTCTGCTAAGGTATAATTATTTATTGACCAATTGCGTTATTTAGTCAGTATTTTATAAAAAAAGAGTGGAATTAATATTTTTGAGTTCTTAAACTATTCACAATCATTGAAGAAAGCTCATCAATAGTGTTTTCGTATTCTGTATACTTGTTTTGAAGAAATAAAGGTATTTCGATACCAGTAACTACCATCATAATAATATTTACAGTAGAATTTATGTTTTTAACATCCAGGTAACCTTCTTTTTTCCCTTTTTCCAGAATAATAGTTAATTGTTTTCTTTCAAACTCCGCAAAATCTTCTCTTACATCTTTTACGAATAGATATTTTTCAAAGAAATCTGCTTTAAGTGTTTCATGGTAGTTTACGGCAGTGTTTAATAATTTTAAACGGGTAAGCATATATTCCTTGAGAGTAAAAAGAGGATCCTTGTCTCTATCTACTATTTTTTTTAATGCGGTTTTAACAGTATCTAATTCTTGTTTCAATACTTCATTAAAAAGTTCTTCTTTACCTTTAAAATAGTAATACAATACCCCTTTCGCCTTATGGAGATGCTTTGCTATATCATCCATAGTTGTTTTATGAAAGCCAAATTTGGAAAAATATTTTGTGGCAGACTCAACAATCAAATTCTTTACATTAATTTCCGACATATATTTGACTTTTAACGTTAATCGGTCAAATTTAGTTATTATAATCCAATTGACAAATATTATCTTATATCTCAGTTACTTATTTGATTCTAATTCCTCAACGTAAAACATTTAAAGGATATTTGTAAATATCCGATCAAATAAAATGCCACGAAAAAGGGGATTTCGATAAATGGTGTCAAAACATTTCTTAGTCTCCCCCACCCCTTTGAAATGTTCAATCTATATGGGACAGGCCAGATTTGCTTCACTATCATCTTCCTCTTTCATCCAAGTAATAAGTATTGATGCTTTGATTCACTCGAATTCTGGTAGGTGGAGAATTGGTTTCGCTCGGAGTATAGCTCGTTACGGTAATTGTCGGATACGCGATATCAAGATCTGTTTCACTACCCCATGCTGTTCCTGATTCTAACAGAGTATTCAATGAAGATGAGATACTGATTGACTTTGTTCCGGAAGTCGGTGTTGGCTCGCTGAAACCGGATGCAGGGTTGTATGCCCAGTTAATAGTATAGGAAATTGACCCTGAAATATTGTTGCCTCCTGTTGCTTTCACATATACATCATCACTCATAGATTCATTCAAATACCAATAATTTTCTCCGCCCCCTTTGTACGCAAGCTTAGCCACCCTATAGAAGTAGAAATACAAATCCACTACCTTGTAAACAGTCACATTACAATTCGAAGTGTAACCTCCATCGTTAGTTCTGACAGTAATAGTAGCTGTACCGGCAGAAATTGCAACTACTTTTCCATTAGCATCTACTGTTGCAATACTGGAATTTGAAGTTGACCATGTCACTGTTTTGTTAGAAGCATTTGAAGGATTAACCGTTGCAGAAAGGGTTGAGTTCTGTCCCTCGTCCAAAGATAAGTTTCCCGGACTTATACTTACTCCAGCCACAGCTATTGTTGCAGGATTTATTGTCACAGAGCAAGCTGCAGTTTTTCCACCATCGACGGTAGTAACAGTTATTGTGCAAGATCCAACCCCTAATGGTGATACTACACCGCTGCTATTAACATTAGCTACAAAACTGTTTGATGAACTCCAAATCACACTTTTGTTTGTCGCATTTGAAGGATTAACGCTTGCTGTTAAACTCCCAATAGATCCGCCGGCAGTTAATGTCATTGAAGATTTATCTAAACTCACACTTGTTACATAAACAACAGGATCAATTACCGTCACATTGCAGGTTCTTGTAATTCCATTTGCTATTGCAGTTATAGTTGCCGTTCCGGCTGAGTTACCTGTTACCATGCCCCCACTAACAGAAGCTATCAAAGCATTTGAAGTATTCCAAGACGGATTCGGGTTCGGAGAACCGCTAGAGGCTATACCAAATGATTCTCCAATGTAGATTGTTTTGCTTGCAGGGGTTATAGTAAAGGTTTTATTACTAACTGTCAAATTGCAGATTGCAGTATATCCGCCATCCACAGTTCTAACAGTTATTGTGGTTGTTCCTGCAGCTAAAGCCATCACTGTTCCATTACTCACAGTTGCCACGGAAGAATTTGAAGAGGACCAGGTCACAGACAAATTATCTGCATTCGTAGGACTGACTGTTGCAGTTAAGTTACCTGTTTCTCCAACATAAAGGCTCATGTTTGCAGGGCTCACACTAATCCCGGTAACATATACAGTAGGATCAACATATTGGAAGTTCGCAGTATAAACCATATCCTGAATAACAGGGCTTATAGAGGGACTCCAACCTGTAAAAATATAATTAGTTGCAGGGTAAGCATTCAATGACGGAGTAGAGCCATAGATATATTGTCCTCCACCAGATACAGTTCCCCCATTTGATGGAGAGGCCGAAACGCTAATATTGTATTTTACATCAGTAAGGTTTGAAGTATCTATTCTCCACGAAACTTCATTTATTCCGGTTCCGGTAAATCTGATATTCAGCTGATACCATGTATTCCGTTCCACGTCAAAATTATTGGAAATGTTTTTGCCTAAATAGAATCTATACTTTAATGTTCCGCTCTTTGCAGGTGTGCTGTAATTTGCAGTGATCTCCACATAAGAACAATATGGCTGTGTGGCACCGGGATTCTTATCTTTCTCGACACTGGCAGAGCCAATATTTCCCTGCATATTCTCAAACAGGAATAATGGAGTAGCTGAACTATGGGCCGATGGTTCTAAATTGCCGGTTAAATTATCTCCTGAAACACCGATGTATGAGGTAGAATTTATCGTGTTTGATCCAAGATACTTACATTGAGTTGCAACATTCTTTAACTCAATTTTGGTGATATTTATGTTTGTTCCTCCGCTTAGAGAGGATTTATCAAATACCACAGTCACTTTAGAAATCAATCTGCTCAATGTTATTGATATACCTCCTCCTTTCACTAGGTTGATACTTGTCTCTCCGGCCATGAGAATATCATTAGTCCCATTCACCATCTGCATAGAAACGGCATTCCGGATAGAATTCAGGGTTGTATAGGATGAAAGGTTTATGTTTCCTGCATTTGCAATTGCCACTATGGTTTTGTTTCCTGTTGAAGTGGTGATTGAAAGGCCGGAAGAAGAACTATAATATTGAGAATTTAGAAGATTACCCGAGACATCATAAACCAGTAGATTGACATCTCGTATTGAAGCATCATTGGCACTTGTTGCTTTGGTTATTACTTCTTCTCCCTTTTTACTCAAGAAAATCTGGACTTCAGTTGTGTCTTCTTTGGAAGCTTGAGAATCTGACATTGAACTATTCTCTCTTTCACAACCAGAGAGAGAGGCAAGAGAAAATATGCCGGCAATAATATATAACTGTAATTTTTTAATCATCATTCAAATAAATCTTTGTTCAAATTATATTTTCGAATTAAAGAACTAATCTCAGGATCTAAACCTCCTCGGTATGCCATAGAGAAATTTAGTTCTTTTGAGCGCAAGAAGAATTTTACCGCTTGCTCCTCGTCTCCCTTTCTTGCAGAAAGTACAGCCATCAGGTAGATTTTGTATGCAGTTTCAGGACATGAGAGAAGTATCTCTTCGGCTGAACGGTCGTGTCCCAGGGAGATATGTGCAATGGCAGTATTAAAATCCTTGTAGTCAAGCAATATTGCTAACGCATCTTCATATTTTCTATCCTTTAGAAGAACCAATCCGTTCATATAGAGTGCTTCTATCTCGGTGGTATGAATGGTGTCTTTTACCATCCCTTTACGATGCAGGTTAAAAGTGAAGTTGACCCTCCTTAGTTGGGGATAAATCTTTTCGCGCAGGTATTTGTACTCACGTTTATATGAAGACATTGCTCTTTCTCTTTCATCCAAGTCCTGAATCTTGAAGCACTCTAGTAGTTTTTCTTTGTTGGTAAGAGTGGTGTCGTTTAGTATAAGTATTCGAAGTCTATCCCAATCTTCAGGAATTGTCTTTTGAATTATCAGGCTGTTTACTTCAGATAAAGGGCTTGTCTTTTGAATTTCATTCTTTGTCCCTAACTCATAGGAAACAATCTCTTCATCAAGACCCTTAATATATGCCTCACAATACTTTTGAATTGAAGAAGCCCTCTGAGAAGATAAACTCTGGTTTAATGCAAATGCACCTTCAGGAGAAGACGAAGCAGTCAGGATTAACGAATCAAGCACAAACACCTCATTTGAAAGTACATCTTTTAATGCCTTTTTAATTTTTTCCAGTTCAATGGCATTATTAGAGAGAGTGTCGATGATGTCTGTTTTTCCCACTTTGAAGTCAATGAAGGCAGCCATTGTAGCAGTTGCTTTTCGCTCAATTATTTTCTTCTTGTATCTGGTAGTGGTGTCAATGAAGCCCACCATTGAAGAGACGTTATAGGCAATAGTATCGCTGGTGTTTAATTCAAAACACATCCCATTTATATCTCTTACCTGCCCATATAGATTAAGAAAGAGCTTTGATGATTTATCATTAGTCAGTATCTCTTGAGAATAATGATAGGCAAAATCTCCATTACCCATTTGTATTACAGAATCCAGTTTAGTACCCAGTAAGTATGGATTTTTTACATACTTATAAAAATATTTCTCTTTCTCGGCCTTTCGCTTGTTGTTCCTGTCAATGAGCCATTGTTTTACATAATGGTCCACTGCACTTTTTTCGGTTACACCAAAAGCAGTAATCAGATCATCATCCCGCTCTCCGGCCATTACTCTGGATTCAGGGAGATTTCTCTCCAGGAAAAGAACCAGGTTGGGCAGATCTGTATAGACTTCAAGAAAATCAACGTCGTCCGGAATGATACTGCGTAAATATTTCTCATACTTCTTGTAACCTTTTTCCTGCGCCCGTTTAAATTCTTCGCCACTAATCAAGATTCTGTTAAAGTGCATTGTGTCCTTTCCCCGGCTTAATACCGGCAGCATATCAATCTGCCACCGGCTGTCTTGAAGGATTGAAGGTATCTTTACTATGAAATCCAACCTTATCACTCCATTTCTCTCTGGTATGTTTTGTGATTTAGCTGAGACCACTATCTCATTAAGATATACCATACTGACCATTTCCCCCGTAACTTCATCCTTGACAGCATCGTTGATAAATTTTTCTTTTCCTGATGTATCAGTATATTTAAATGACTTAGAGGTGAATTTAGCATCTCTTGAAAGGTCTATATTATAATTACTTTCTGTATTTTGAGCATGGCTAAGGCCTAGGGAAGGATTATGCTTGCTTAGTCTGGAAAGGTTATTATTACAAGCACTCAGAAGAACAATTAAAAATAAGACCGTCAAATACTTTTGCATTATTTTCCTTTTTAAAAGATAAACATTAATGAGATTGATGCTCTGGTAGGTCCATACAAGATTCGCTTAAAACTTCCCTCATACTCTCCGCAAAGCGGCCTTTGGTACTTGTCATATTCACTATACCAGCCGCCCGCTCCAACCTCTGCTTCAATATTCCATTTAGATGTCACCATCCACGCATATCCTGAAGATACACCCATACCGGCAGCCCACCCCTGATAGCGGTAGTCAGTGACAGCTATATTGTATTTTCCTCCTATTGCCTGTGCTCCTATGAATAATCCTGCATAGCTATGCCAAAACCACCATCTTGCCCCAGGTTGAGTCATCAGGTGTTTAACTTTAATATTATCTCTAACAACAAAGGGATTATATGAGACAGGCAGATGTAAAGTCCACTTATTTGAAAGAGCCAAGGAAGCCTCTAGGTTTAGACTTCCTGTTGCCATTCCTATAATATTAGTCCTCACTCCGTACTTTTGAGCCAAGCACAAAACCGGAGCAAGAACCAATAAACAAATGATTAATAATCGTTTCATTATTCATTTAAGTTAATTGAAACCAATGTCTGTTCATTCCAGTTTTCTAGGGTAGCGTTAAGGAAAGTAATTCCGCTTGCACCAATAGAAGCTGCGAATTTGTATATTGTTCCACTCTCAAATCCTCCTGTAGGAGCAGGAATAGTAGCTGTGTACTTTTTGTTTGTCTGAGCACTTCCGCCAATAGTAGCATCTACATATACCTCTACCGGAATAGAAATTCCAGCTATAAGTGGTAACATAATAAATGTACCCGTATTGGAATCCAACATCATATCTGCCTTATCAGCAGACAGGGCACTTGCAGCAGAAATTACTCCCGTAGAGAGCCCCATCACGGCTCCCTGCTGAGTCTGCCCAATCTTTATACTCTTCACGGTTAATCCCGTTACACCATCACCTGCTGTTATGCTCAATCTTAGTGCTGTTGCCCTATGTGCAAATTGAAAAGGGACATTTGTATTTGCTGTCACAGAAGTATTTTTACCTGATGCCCAGAGGTAGTCCACCCCATTATTTAAAACTCCCGACAACCCATTGGTAAATGTGATATTTGGAACTGAGGATGAGTTTGTAGACACAGAATAAAAATCATACGAACCCCCTGGCATAAATAGATTAACACCACTATTGAAGACAAGATTTCCACTTGCATCCGATGTCGCACTAATGGGTGTTCCCGGATATGCAGCATTTATTGTTGGATTATCACCGGCACTATATGCAAGGATTGAAGTCTGGATGCCTGAAGGGAAAGCGGTAGATGATGCTTTTGTTTGCGTTTGCAAAGAGTAATCCCCCGAAAAGCTAACACATAAAAGTGAAGAATCAGGCAATGAAGGACAGTTTTTACATTTTTCTTTCGCGCATGATGCAAAGAGAAAAATTGTAGTTATAATTAATGTTGATATTGACAAAAATGTTTTCATGATTTTTGATTTAAATATTATTGTTCAGTTAATGATACACCCGAAATAGTCTGATTTGTCCAATCCTGAACCTGTGCTCCGGTAAACTGTAAGGCAGTTGAAGAGACAGTGAAATTTGCAGTGTAGTACGAACCCGAAGTATAGGCTTGTGACGGTATAGTGGCAGTATACTTCTTGGCAGTGACTGTCGTTCCACCAATTGTTGCATTTACTGTAATCTCCACATTCACTGCCACCGAACCGACAGGAAGCATTATATAAGTCCCTTTTGCTCCACTAAGACTCATCGGAGTCAATGAACCAATAGCACTTGCTGCTCCTATACTTCCATCTGCCAAACTCATCTTGGAAGCTGCAGAGGCAGTTGTAGGAGTAAAACTGATTGCCGTTACGCTCAATGCGCTTACGCCCGTTCCTGCCGATACATTTACTTCCATACCAACTGCCTTGTGATTGTAAATAAATGAAGCCGTACCTCCTTCGGCAATACCTGCGGCCTTTGTCCATAGATAGTCAATCCCATTTGTCAATTGTGTTGACATTCCTGATGTAAAGGTTAATCCGGGAGCAGTTGTGTTGTTTAGTGAAACAGAGTAAAAATCATAAGAACCTTTTGGAAGATAAAGGGCAGCAGGGGGAGTGAGTAAACCGGAGGCTCCGCCTGTAGCTTCAACAGGAGTTCCTGGAACAGAGGTGGCAGAGGTCACTGTTGCACCGGCAGTGTAACCCAGGATTGTCACTTTGTTACCGGTAGTGAATACGGAAGTAGCTTTTGTTTGCGTTTCTCCATTGTAAGAAGCATAAAACTTAATTTCTTGCGGATCAGGATTGATGTTTTGATCTTTTTGGCAAGAAGTCATTGAAAAGATAGCAGACATGGCTATCGCATAAGAAAGGATAATTTTCTTCATAATAATTTAATTTAAAATATTAATTGTTAATTAGTTGAGTGAAATATTTGTGCTGTGTACATAATCGTTCCAATCCAAAATGGATGTAGTTTTAAATTCAATATCAAAAGGTGTAACATCAAAACGGTAATCGTACACCTTACCTTGTTCAATATCTGTGTTTAGAAGCACTCTTGAGAAAAGCACGTTTGTTTTGTTTGCAGAAATATCTTCTACAAAGACCTTAAAGTTGAGATACTTTGCTTTTACAATAGGAACACAGTAATAGTTAAATACGTTCGAGTCTATTTCTCTTACACACTCCTCATAGAAGCCAGTCACCTCTTGAGCAGAATTGCATCTTCCTGAAAGCATGTTTAGCTCAATCCCACTATCATCCGGAGAAGAGATCTCCACCTTGGATATCCTGTATTGTGAGATAGGGTTTTCACTAAAATTGCAGATCACTCTGATGAGGGAATTTGCAAGAGTAAATCTCAAACTGACGTTGTTCCGGACAGCCTTAATCACACTGGCCGAGCTATCAGCAAACAGATACATTTCTCCGGTTTTTAAACTCACATCACTCCCTGTCAATATCATCTGATTTTGTGAAAGAAGTGCTTTAAAAGAGTATTCCATAGGGAATAGTTTTAATTCTCTTTCAGCTTTTAGCAAAGAGCTATCTGCCAACCTGTAATATTGATAAACATTTGTGAAACTTACTTTTCCTTTTTCAAGAGGGCATACAAGCACATTATAATCTGTCTTTCCTTTTGAGTTATCAGCATCATTGAACACAACTCTATATTTTCCATAATCAGAACATTGTTCGTAATCCTCCTTAATACATGACGACAGAAGCACAATTAAGCAGAACATCATTGCATGGTCATAAAATCTCATCAATTGTAATCTTTTCATTTTGTTAATAAGTTATTGAATTTGAGACGTTTTGCCATGCGATAATACTGCAGGTAGTAGAAAAAACATTATCTGTATTCATATTCAGGGCTATATCATAAGAGTTGCCGCCAACCAATGCTTGATTAACCGTTGCTCTATATGTCTTATTTGTTACAGGCTGCCCGTCAATAGTGGCGTTGATATTAATTTCCACCTGCGAAGAAACGGTACATGGCAGACAGATAAAGTTGCGGGTATTTCCGCTGCCTGCAACATTGCTTAAAGAAGTCACGGATCCCGAAGAAGAGATGCTTCCTGTAGAAAGATTCATTTTCACTCCGGAAGTTATCGGATAGGTGAATTTAACCGAGTTTACCACAAGGCCGCTCACCCTGGGATTGGCAACAATCCTTATCTGCATCTGGCAGGCAAAATGTTTATAAGCAAAGGTCACGTTTGCTCCATTGTTCACGGTAGTGTTTTTATTGCTTGCCCATAGGTAATCCACACCATTTGCCAAATCTCCGGATACTCCGTCGGTAAAACTTATATTTGGTGCAGAAGAGTTGTTTGCAGACACCGAGTAAAAGTCATAGGTCCCTTTCGGTAAAAATATTGTAGAGATTGGAGATAGTAAACCACTTCCCGATGCTGTCGCATTTAGAGGAGTGCCGCCTATATTGGCAGCGATTCCTCCCGATGCAAAGGCGTATATGATAGCAGTATTACCACTCGCAAACACACTGCTGGCCTTAGTTTGTTCCTGCTCCATTCCACAGAGGAAGTTAACAAAATTAAGTTCTTCATGTGGAGCAGATGGCTCTTTGGAACAACCAAAAAGTATGCTCATCAAAAATATTGTTATAATGTAAATCCTTGACATAAACGTCAGATTGACTGATAATTAATTTGATAATTTTACTAATTCGCAAGAGTTAAGCAAAGGATTGTAAACGACGTTTTCTGTTTTCGTTTCCGCAATTCTTTGTACCTCAAACCTTGTCACATTAATTTGGGGAATTGGATCATCATATCCCATGATACAGTTATCAATCCACATTATGTTATCATCCAGGTTCTCCTTGGTTTTTGTATCACGGTTAATCAAAAGTTGCGGCTTATTATCACTGGCAATCACCTCCAGGTCATAAAGGACCTTATAGCCTGTACTTGAACCAATGCTCCGGATAAAGAGCCTGTCAGTTATCTCATCAATAATCTCCTTGGTATAGTCTCTTCCAAAATCATCTTTCAGATGCTTGACATGAATCTTTGCCACCCTTTTAATATGGAAATAGACTTGTACCTGGGGAGTGTCATTCTCGGAATTTTCGCTGAGCTTTTCTGTTGTGTTACCTAAGTCTACGATTACCGGTTGTCTCTCTTTTGTGCAGGAGACAGTTAAGATTAAAATTGCTAATGCTGTAAATAATGTGTTTTTCATTGTTATTTTGTGTTATAATTGGTTATTAGTTTTGCTTTTACTATGTTTCTATTTGTTATCATCACCGATTGATGACGGCCGCCATTTTTCTCAAAGATTTCAATGACAAGCATCTTGTTATCGGCAATGGTGAATTTTTCCAGAGTGAAGACAGATCTTGCGACACTTTTACCTCTTATAGTTTGATTGTTGTTCAATACTCTCAGAGGTGTCAGCAATTGTTCCTGTACTGCCGTTCTTTTAGTCACTCTCCTGTCTACTATCTTGAAAGTGATAAAATCAATGTCAAATGGAATGTTGGTGATATTCTTTATCTGAGAGTGGAAGTACAACATACCATTGTTGGTATAAATGCCTTTGATGGAAAACTCAACTCCATACTTTTTACTTGAGATGTTTTTGATATCACTCTTGTCCTTCTTGTAGATGTTGTTCATAATCAGATTCACTGCTGCAGGAGGCTCTTTCCCCAGTTCCTTGAGATATACATCCCCGGCTCCTGTTTGTGTTTTGCCTGGAGCTGCCTTGGTAATCAGTTCTTTCATCTCAATATTAAGCTTCTCCGGCTCTTGAACATACCTTACGTTAAAGGAGTAAAAGTTACCGTCATCTGTAATAACGGAGAAGTTGGTTTCATCTTCAAAATTGCGTACAGCAGCTTTAATACGAATTACATTCTCGGCACCCTCGGCCTTACCTGCAATTATCTTTGTGCTGCCAAGGTCAACATACCTGACAGCTGCCGGGAAGATGATGTGAACAGTCTTGTCGAATGTCACTTCCAGACCATAGGGAGGTATTACCTTGTCATAGGTTATTTTCTTGGTAAGACCATTAAAGAGGTCTCCCGAAGAACCATTTGTCTGGGCATTGAGTCTCAACGCGCAGAAGAAAAGAAAAATAGTGATTAACAATTTTTGCATTTATTTGGATTTTACTGGTTTATGAATTGTATTATTCTTTTGTTGTCAGAAATACCCTATACCCTGCCTTGAGGTGTACTTTCACCAGCCTGGCTTTTTTTGAGATGTACTGTGAGCCTCCTTGTATCAGAGCCTTTGTGAGGTCGGCAGTAATCTGTTCACCTGCATTTTTTGTGATATTAAAGCTTGTCCCAATGCTGTTACCCACGTTACCGGCAACGTCTTTTATCGTACTCACTTCCATTGAGCCTGGCACGAAGATTCCTATCTGCCCATCGGTGTCAAAGACATTCAACTCAACGGGTATGATCTTGCCTTGGTACTCAATACCTGAGATTATGATGTTCAGTCTTTCTCCTACCAAAAAAGTCTTGCCACTGATTGTGGAATTCTCCGGAATGATAGTGCTTCCTGCTTTTAAGCTTTCTAAGAGACGGAGTCTTATAGTCTGACCGTCAGTTATGGTCTGGTCAATATGGACACAAGCTTTGATTGTGTTTTTTACAACAGCTTTGCTCTCTCCCACGGAAGTGTTAAACCCTAAGTTATGTTCATCGCCATTAGTCATGTTTTCAAAAGGAAGTTCATTCGAGAGAGAGCTTACCACTTCTTTTTTTACCTGATATATAGGCTCTACCTTTGTCTTTCCTCCTCTGGTTTTTGTTTCCTGTTCCTTTTCCGCAGTATTTTCATTTTTTTGATTCATATTTTGAGGCATTAACCGCGCAGCCATCTCATACGACTTTTCCAATAGCTTCATTTTCTCTTCCACGCTATTTCCATTGTTGCTTTCCCTCATCTGTGCCTGCATCTGATCTACCTTTTCTTGTAGTTCTTTCTTCTCTTTGTCTTTATCATCCTGATAGAAATTATCCAGGTTGCGGTTTATCTCCTTATATGCTCTGGCAGAAGATCGGATCGTGCCTCTGGTATTACTTTTGCCCTCTGATGCTCCGGCGGTATTATTGGGAGATTGTCCAAGCTCATCGCCCTCATCTTGTGAGTTCTCGTTGGTGATCCCAAAGAACCCTGCCAGATCCTGCATTGTTTTCGATCTCTGGTCTTGCTGTTGCTCGGCACTTGCTTTCTCATACTCCGCTTCTTTACTGTCTGCAAGAACATTGGCTTTTGCCTGAGGGATATTGGTATTTATTCCAACCTGATCACTTAGCTTCTTCTTGTCTTCTTTTGAAGGAGAAAATATTAACCATATAACAGCAGCAAAGGCAAGCACGAATAGCGGAAAGACTATCATCTTCTTACGCTTTAATACCTCTTGAGGGCTTCTCTCTTTTTTAATTTTCTCTTCCATAATCGTAGTTTTTATTCAAGTTATTTGTATCGGATTTTGACTTTACCTCCAGCCCCCTGATGTGCTCAAACTCAATCTGCCGGACACTCTTTTTCTCAAGTTGTATTATTGTCACCACCATCATCCCAATGAAAACGAAACCCATAAAAAGGAGCATAGATGCAATCAGTGTCAGGCGGCTCTCATAGCTCATACTTCTGAGATAATCCTCTATTTTCTTGTTCCATTGCACCTGCTTTGCAATTATCTCATCTTTGATTTTTTGAACGCTACTTGTTATTGTCTTCATGGTATTATCTATTTGCGACTCTGATGTCTTTGTTTTCTATAATTTCAAAATTCTCAATGATAAAGCCGTGAGGGTTATTGTCACTTCTTACCGAGTTGAGCAGTTTGCAAGTGGTTATCAGGCTTCTCTCAGTGACGTTGCTTTCACGGAGTATGAGTTGCTTTGCGAATGTTTTGGCCGTATATGGATAGTGGTCAAAATTGCAAATCACGCTGTCAATCTGTATGTACTGATTGATGTTTGCGGAGATGAGCCTTTTAAAGTATCCCTTTTCTGAAAGGTCCTGATAGTAGTTGAAAGCCGACTTGTCTGATAGATTCATTGCTCTTTGCATGTTACTCTCAATAGCCATTTTATCCGGCGAGAGGGTAAAGAAGAGTTCATGAAAGCGCCTCACATGTTCGCGGGCCTCCACCGGTCTGTTTTGGGATAGGTCTTGTGAGAGGGCAAGGATAAGGGATTTGCCCTGATCCAGTACATATATCTTCTGTCTTTGAGCTTCTGCGAAGCGGAACGAACTCCAGATACAAAAGACAATGACCAATGCACACGAACTGATAACCAGAATCACAATGAGTCTTATCTGCTTGAAGCTCGACTCTATATTTTTTAACGATTTAAATTCCATAGTCTTGATTGTTATCTTCCAATTAGTCTTCCCGAGACATTCCCGGAAGCTGCACCAATTCCGGCACCAGCCATAGATGTGGCTCTACCTGCTGTGGCATTCATGTTCCTGCTGTAGTTACCCATCCCGCCTGCCTGTATTATCCATCCTGCAACAGTAGGTATGGTAAAGTATCCTATGATTCCAATGATCATAAAAATGATGTAAACGCCATTTGATGCATCAACCGAGTAGTTGGGATCATTTTGTAGTTTGGTAATATCATTTTGTATCATAAGAACCTGTATTTTGGCTAATATGGTGCTGAACAAGTCAGATACCGGTAACCAGAAATAGACACTTATATATCGGGTAATCCATTGGGTAAGCGTAGACTGAAAGCCCGGCCAAACGGAAATGGCAAAGGAGATAGGGCCGAGGATTGAGAGCACAACGAGAAAGAACGTGCGTATGGTATCGATCACCAAAGATGCTGCCTGAAACATAAGCTCCAGAAGCTCGCGGAAGAAGTCACGGATAGACTTTTTCATGTTATACATTCCCCGTTCGATGTACATACCTGTCATTGTCACCAGGTCTTCAGGGCTCCATCCCATAGCTTCAATCTGCTTATCAAACTCTTCATTACTCACGAGATAGGCAGTCTCCGGGCTTCGCAGCATAGATTCTCTCTCCAGAATATCTTTCTGCTTACGGTAGTTATTCATATCAAAGGTCTGGGACTCCAACATTGAGTTTGTACCCTGAACAATAGGGCTCAATACTCCATTTATGGTACCTAGGACAAGAGGAAAGAACATTATGCACATCCCAATTGCAAAAGGACGAAGAAGAGGATATACATCTATCTCTTCGGCTCTGGCGAGCGACTGCCATACCCGGCTTGCAACAAATATCAATGCACCAAGCCCTGCTATAGCCTTGGCCACTGCTGCCATATTGGAACAAAGAGGCATCATGTCGGTATAAAGACCTCTGAGTATCTGGTGTAGATTATCAAATTCCATAATGTAGAATATTACCAGTATCTTTCGTTTGTTCCATAAAGCGCAACTACTCTTTGTGTCTCTCCGGAAGCTTTTGCCCTGAGAAAACTAACGGAGATTGTCTTATTGGTGTAGTAGCCAACCAGGCTTCTGTACCTTTTAACCTCGGAATAAACTTGATCCACCACATCCATTCTCTCTTTATCAGTCATCGATAAAGAACTGTCTTTTATGACTTTCTTGAGGTCAGACAACAGTCCGCTGCTCTCTTCCATAAGTTTTGTGTATCCAAAGGCAATAGCACCGAGTTCCTCCACAGTGTAATTGGGGTCATTCATCATTTTTTGAAAGCTGTTGACATAGATATCCGAGATCTCACCAATCATCAAGATTGTCTGTTGGACCTTACGGGCATCTTTAACCAGGTTGTTCACGGATTTAAGGGCATCATAGTACTTTTTCCCCTGTTCATAAATCTTTATGGTTTCCTTGAAGTTATTTATCATATTGGAAGCGGTAGAAGATGTTTCAACCACTTGCGTTACAGAGTTAATGATGCTCTGTATTAGGTTAGTAGGGTCAAAAGTTACCATCTGAGCCTGTGCCCTGTTACCTAAACCAAGGAATAGAGTCAGACAAATTATTGTGAATATTCGTTTCATAATATGTATTTTAGTTATGTTGTTTTGAATTCTCTCTTTTCTGTTCTGCCAGTTGTCTTATTGCAAGCTCTATATTGCCGTCAAGTTTTTTAGCAAGGTTTAGCACCTCCATCTTTTCTGTTTCCTCGGTGGTGTATGTCAGATATTCCTCGAAGCTTACTTCTGTAGCATAAACGGCAGACTGTGTTCCTCCCAAGCCAATCCAAACTTCTTTGTAGAGGCGGGATGGATTGTTTGCCATATTGATGGAAAGCACCTGTGCCTTTTCTTTCTCTGTAAGACCCAAGAGACTTTGGATTGCATCAAACTTATTCATGTACTTGCGTTGATCCAGAAGTATTTTGCAATCTGAATTATTGATGATCGATTCCTTGACGATGGGAGACGATATGATGTCATCCACCTCCTGAGTCACCACTATGGCTTCACCAAAATATTTTCTTACGGTCTTGAAAAGGTATTTTATGTACTCGGCCATGCCTTCTTTGGCAATGGCTTTCCATGCCTCCTCGATCAGGATTAATTTTCTCACACCCTTTAGTCTGCGCATCTTATTGATGAAGACCTCCATGATGATGATTGTGACAATAGGGAAAAGGATCGGGTGGTCTTTGATGTTGTCAAGCTCAAACACGATGAACCTCTTTGAAAGCAAATCCATCTGTTTTGTAGAATTTAACAGGTAGTCGTATTCTCCGCCTTTGTAGTAAGGCTCAAGCACATTGAGGAAATTGTCAATATCAAAATCCTTTTCCCTTACCTTTTTTTCTTCAAGGACACCCCTATATTCACCCTTCACATATTCATAAAAGCTGTTGAATCCGGGTTCGGCCTCTTTGGATTTTATCTTTTCAATGTAGAGACTTACTGCGTTGGAAAGTGCAACTTCCTCTGCTCTGGTGGGAGGCTCATTATCCCTTTTCCAAAGGGTGAGGATCAAAGTCTTGATGCTCTCTTTCTTTTCAATGTCAAATGCACAATCTTCGGTATAGAATGGATTGAAGGCAATCGGATTTTCTTCGGAATATGTAAAATATATTCCGTCTTTACCATTGCTCTTTCGGTTAATAAGCTCGCACAGGCCAAGGTAACTGTTACCGGTGTCTACCAGAAGTACATGACTACCCTGCTCATAATACTGCCTTACCATGTGGTTGGTGAAAAAGGATTTTCCTGAACCGGAAGGGCCGAGGATGAATTTATTCCTGTTGGTGATGATTCCCTTTTTCATGGGAAGGTCGGAGATGTCTAGGTGGAGAGGTTTGCCGGTTAACCTGTCTGCCAGTTTTATCCCGAATGGAGAGGGAGAGCTTTTGTAGTTTGTCTCTTGGGTGAAAAGGCACACGGCCTGTTCAATGAAAGTATAAAAACTCTCTTCTGCAGGGAAGTCGGCTTCGTTCCCCGGAATACCTGCCCAAAAGAGGGTTGGCACATCAACAGTGTTATGCCTGGGCTTACATTCCATAAGTGCGAGCTGGGAACCAACATCATTCTTTATCCGTTTGAGTTCGTCCCTGTCATCACTCCACGCCATGACGTTGCAATGGCATCGGATGGATGTCAATCCTAAGCTGTGCGCCTGATTGAGGTACTGCTCAATCCATTCTTTGTTTATCTGATTGCTACGGCTGTAGCGGGAGAGGGAGTGCATGTTCTTGGCCATCTTCTCAAAGCGGCTAAGATTGTCATCACTCTCTTCAATGAAAATGTATTGGTTGTAGATATGATTGCAAGAGAGAAGAAGCCCTACCGGCGAGGCAAAGGAAAGGCGGCAGTCGCTCCTGTCTGTTGAAAGCTTCTCGTATCTTATATCTGCAGCTACTTGGCCCGGGAGGTCTTCAGTGTTAGATAATGTATGCAGGCAAAGCAGATTGTCTCCTATGCGCATCTGTGCATCATTTATTGAAATGTCATTTAGGACAGTATCTTCATTTTGGGATAATGAGAAATATTTTTCTATCACTCCTGCTTTAAATTGGCTACCAATTATTTCCTCAGAAGTGAATCTGATAATTTTCAAATAGCCGCTATCATTGATAATCTTTTCAAACTGACCTACAGAGTCTAGAAATTTCATAACCAACTCTCTATCCTGAATCTCTTTTGGAATGATAAAGCCACGGCAAAGAGATGAGAAGTTACTTCGAGAACGCAATCTCTCCTTTGTTGTTTTGGTAATAAAAAGAAAGCAACTATGGTTCAAGAAAGGTCTTTCATTAAAATGCCTTTCAAAAGAGCGGCTTAAAAAAGTGCTATCTTGCTTCTCGATATCTGCCAAGTAGTTCTCCTGAATGAACCAGTCTTGTTTATGAATAATGGAATAATCCGGCAAAACCTTTATGGCTTTTACCCAAGCAGAATGAATGGCTTCATATTCAGTTGAAGTGACGGTGAATAATTCAGGGAGCTCTACTTTAAAACCAATGGTGATATCTGCATCTTTAGAAATAATGCAGTCATTCTCTACTGCCAATAATGGGAATTTACTCTCCAACGTATTTGCCTTAAGTATATTTCTCATGCTTACCTCCTTGTTAATAATTGCGATATGCTTTTTCTGTTGATTAGATACTTCGGGTGATTTTTTCTTGCGGCAATCTTCATAAGGCCATGCTCACCATACTTTGCGTTAAGTGAGAAGGTCTGCCACACCAACAGGGAAGCAATTAGTATTGCGAAACCGATGCAGAATGATTGATTTATTCCGATGCTGAACATTATTACATAGAGAATGAAAATTGCTAAAAGCCCTCCGGCAAAAATGAACAGGTACTGACTTTTCAGTCCCTTAAATTCTACGGATTTCCCAATTCCTTTATTGATATTATAGATGGTAGCCATACTACAAGAAGAAAGATCTTAAGATTGTAGCCGCAACGATAAGGAAGATACAGGCACCAAACCACGATGCAGCAGTCTTGCTTGTGTCCGGATCACCCGAAGCGAACTTGCCATATACCTTTACTCCTCCGATTAGTCCCACAACGGCACCAATGGCGTAAATAAGTTTAGTGGCAGGCTCAAAATATGAAGTGACCATGTTGGTGGCCTCAGAGATACCGGCGAGCCCGTTGCCTTGTGCGAAGGCATAAGAAGCAGTTGTAAGAAAAACTGCAGAGACGAAATATTTTTTCAGGGTCATAAATCATTTGTTATGTGCCAAGGGGTTGGATGGGTCCCGTGACGGGTTAATACTGTTTTTTGTGGATATTAGTGGTGGCTCGCATCATCCTTTCATCCGTAGTCATTCTTTTTCATCGTGTTTATTCTTTATAGGTATTTGCTCAGATCGAAGTCTATGGTCATTTCTTCTGTAGCTGACTTTGAGTTCTTAACTGTCAACTGCCTGTTTTTAATTTTTTCATCACACTCCTCGAGCATCTTTTTTATTCTGTTGTCCGATTCCGGAATAGTTGAAACCACTTGTTCGAACATATCGGTTTTCCCTGCCCTATTAATTACATCGACTGCTCTTTCCTTTTCCTCTACCGATGGATTTATTTTCCCAATGGTTGCTGCTGTCTCAATTATCTCCTCATAGGTCACTCCCGAAGCAATCCCTCCTGTTAAAACTATCAGCTCATCATCTTCATCAAATCCGATTTCATCATTTTGATCTCCCAGGTACTCCGTTTCGACATCAATCTCCAACGGCTCATTTTCATGTTTAGAGAATATCTCTTCCATTTCTTCTCTTGAGACGACTGCCGGAAACTGTTTTTTTGTTTCAGAAGTAAATGTATCTTCTTTTCTAACATCTTGTGAATTAGCGGTTAAATTGTCTGCGCTTGTCTCCCTTTGTCTCAGAAATGGCTTTGTTGAACCAATAATCCCGCTCTCATCAAGCCATTCTTTGGGCTGCTTGACCTCATCTCCTTTTGGAGAGATTTTCTGCCCTAAAACCCTTTTTATGTCTTCTTTATAGATGTAATAAATCGTGAACAGGCAATAGAGTGCAATAACCGTAAGTGCAATTTGGGTAATCATACTACCTCCTGTTTTTTAAGGGTCGTTTCAGGGTCTCATCATAGATCCGTTGTATATCTTCCCCATAAATTTTGAAATGATGTAGGAGAATGCACTCAATAAAACTACTGACAGATGCCTTTCGCCCACCTATGCCAAAAACAATGTTGTACACCTCCTCATAAGTATTCCGACTGATATAGATTACCTGTCGGTCATTAATCTCCATCCGGTTGAAAAATAGCTGGCGATAATCGTCCACATTAGATTGTTTACGTCTCGCTTTTGTCTCCGGAATCGATTCCTCCTTTTGTTCTAGTGGCTTGCCCGGAGGAGACTGGTCTTTCTTTTTTGCCAGAGGAACATCCCCTGCAATAAGCTCCATAACATAGGCTTCATCAATCTTGTCCGTTTTATCTGCCATGACCGTCTAATTTTATGATTGAACATATCTCGTCTATCAACTCCTTTACATTACTACCCTTGAGTAATCGTTTATCGGCAGGGAAAAGAGTGGAACGGAAAGGCAGTTTGTGATCGCAGGACATCTCTTTTCTGAAACGCTTGGTGTCAGGAATGACGGTTTTCATTAGTTGCAGTCCTAATGTCGCTATCCCTTCTTCGTAAATCCTATAGAGATCTGTTTTCTCGCGCCCATCTACCTGATTCCAAAAAAGATGTATCTCTTTGGTCCGCTTGCTCTTGTTCATCACAATAACCTCATTGATTCTACTTGCAAACCTCAGACTGCTCTCCATTACAACCCGGTCGGCAATGATTGGAGTAAAGATGTAGTCCAGGGAGGAGAGTGATTCTATTACGCCCTGGGAGTTCACCGTGCCGGGAAGATCGAAGAAGACGATATCATATTCCCCCTCACAGCCATCCAACATATCCTTGGTCACCTCAATGGCATCTTCGGGCTTGCTGCACAAAACAGGATAGGCACGCTTCCCTAACCCCGAGAACTGGTTTATGGCCATCCTTTTGTAAAAATCATCGGTTTCCACCAGTTTCTTATCCCTATCACGCATGGCATGGATACTAAACTGCGGGTAGTCACAATCTACCACTACCACATTATACCCTTTAGTATAGTGTAGATAACTTGCCATTAATACGGTAAAAGCACTTTTGCCAACGCCACCCTTTTGGGTAGAGAAGGCCATGTAAATTGGTTCTTTCTTCATTTCTGTCATTCTTTAATTGATTATCTGATTATTGTTTTAATTCTTGCAATCCTGATTTCAAGACATCATGATTTCATTATTTCAAGATTGCATCCTCAAATGATTGATGTATGGGGAGGTTTCCATCAAGCATTAAACAAAGAAATAATGATTTTTTATAAAATTGATTATCAATGGATAAACTGTCTGCTGCTGTCTCCAATTGTCTCCTCTAAAGCCTTTCAAGCACCTGAAAAAGCCTATAACTTTACATAAACGTTGTAGATGCTTCCATTTTGTACAAGGGGTTTCCATCAATCCGTCTTTAGCACGGATTTTATTTGCGCCAGGCAAATAGCAAGGTGTGTTTTGAGTAACTCGAAATTCTTTCGGTTACTCAAAACGCCTTGCCCTTGACAGGGGAAGTTTTACTCCTAAGTCGTAAAACCAGTAAAATAAAAAGAGATGATCAAGAAAGATGAAACGGCTCCAAAGAGGAGCAATTTGGGCAGGATTCCCAAGAAAGACCCAGCAACGAATAACTACATGGTGCGGTTAAATTCGGAAGACAATGCAAGGTTTTTAACCCTTTTTGAGCAATCGGGAATGCGTACAAAGGCTCACTTTATCGTGGCCAGGATCTTTAATAAGGAGTTTAAGGTGATCAACATCAATAAAGCTGCCGTTGATTATTACACAAGACTGACCTCCTTTTATTCCCAATTTCGAGCAATTGGAGTGAATTACAACCAGGTGGTAAAGGCTCTAAACAGCAATTTCACGGAGAAAAAAGCACTGGTTTTTCTTTATAGATTGGAGAAACAGACGATGGAGCTGGTAGCCTTGAACCGGCAAATCATTGATTTAACCAAAGAGTTTGAGCAGAAATGGTTGCAAAAATAAATGTAGGAAGTTCACTTTTTGGAGCATTGGCATACAATCAAAAGAAGATCATTGAAGGTGAAGGACGGGTACTTTGTTCCAATAAAATGGCCGAAACTTTGGATGGAGGGTTTGATATACATCGCTGTATGGTCGACTTTGAAAGGCAACTCCCCAATGATATTAAAACCGAAAAACCGATTATCCATATATCCCTCAATCCTCACCCGGATGACCGATTGTCAGATGAGCAGTTGGCTGCTATTGCTCAGGAATATCTGGAGAAATTGGGATACGGCAATCAACCTTATATGGTATATAAGCACGAGGATATTGAGCGGCACCATATCCATATAGTGTCGCTTCGGGTTGATGATGCAGGAAAGAAGATAAATGATAGTTTTGAACATCAACGCAGTAAAACGATTACTCGTGAGTTGGAAAAGAAGTACGGACTTCGCTCAGCAGAGAAGCAGCAGCGGTCGGAAGTTTACCTGCCGAAAAAGGTTATTCCACAGGAGGGTAATGTCAAGGGACAAATTGCCAACCTGATTAAATCATTATCTATCCGTTACCAATTTCAAAGTTTTAACGAGTATCGGGCTTTATTATCATTGTACAACATCTGCGTCGAGGAAGCTAAAGGTGAGGTCCGGGGAAGGGTATATAATGGGTTGGTTTATTTTGATACCGATGACAATGGAAATAAAACAGGAAATCCATTCAAGTCTTCGCTCTTTGGGAAATCAGTTGGATACAAGGCAATCCACGAACGATGCGAGAGGTCAAAAGAGACGATCAAGGAAAAAGGGTTTCGGGAACAGACCAAAAAGACGGTTGCAGCTATTATTCGTAAAGAAGGCACCCGATCTGAGTTTGAAAGTGAGCTGAAGAGAAAAGGAATTGATGTGATTTTCCGCAAGAATGATTCGGGCCGTATCTATGGCGTAACCTTTATTGATCATAACACAGAATGCGTGTTTAACGGCTCTCGCTTGGGGAAAGAATTTTCGGCAAATGCCTTTCAGGACTTGTTCTCTGCAAATCGCCCAGTAATTGAAAAACAACTACCATTAAATCCGGAAAGCTTTGCAAACTTGGTTCACACCACTTCCGAAAATCACAAAGAAAGCGAAACCGTCCTTGAATCAGCCCTTGATTTATTCATAATGGAAAATCATAGTAGAGACCCGGAAGAGGAGGCATTTATTCGCAGAATGAGAAGGAAGAAAAAGAAAAAACTTAACCCATAACAGTTATGCAACAAGAAGATGATCTGAGAGCATTGGCAAAAATCATGGATTTTATGCGTGCCGTAAGTATATTATTTGTCGTAATGAATATCTATTGGTTTTGTTACGAAGCAATTCACCAAGCGGGCGTGAACATCGCGGTGGTAGATAAGATTTTAATAAACTTAAACCGGACAGCAAATCTGTTTAATTCCATAATATGGACAAAACTGTTTGCCGTGTTGTTATTAGCCCTATCCTGTCTGGGAACAAAAGGAGTGAAAGAGGAAAAGATAACCTGGACAAAAATAAACAGCTTTTTAGCTGTCGGGGTTATCTTCTTTTTTCTTAATTGGTGGATATTGAATCTGCCTCTACCCTTAGAGACAAATACCAAACTATATATCTTTACTATGGCTGTGGGTTATACCTGTTTGTTAATGGGTGGACTATATATGAGTCGCCTATTAAAGAACAATCTGATGGACGACGTATTCAACAATGAAAACGAATCCTTTATGCAGGAGACCCGATTGATGACCAATGAGTATTCGGTTAATCTCCCCACAAAGTTCTATTATAAGAAAAAGCAGAATAACGGTTGGATCAATATTGTAAATCCTTTCAGGGCAACCATCGTTCTCGGCACACCGGGCTCCGGAAAGTCATATGCAGTAATAAATAACTTTATCAAACAGCAAATAGAAAAAGGGTTCGCTATGTATATATATGACTTCAAATTTGATGATCTCTCGACAATAGCATACAATCACCTTCTAAAACATCAGGATGCTTACAATGTGGTTCCTAAATTCTATGTTATCAACTTTGACGACCCTCGAAGAAGCCACAGATGCAACCCCATCAATCCTGCATTTATGACCGATATTTCCGATGCTTATGAGAGTGCCTATACCATTATGCTAAACTTGAATAAGACATGGATACAAAAGCAAGGGGATTTCTTTGTGGAATCTCCAATAATCCTGTTGGCTGCCATTATCTGGTACTTGAAAATCTATGAGAATGGCAAATACTGTACTTTCCCCCATGCAATAGAGTTTTTGAACAAGAAGTACTCCGATATCTTCCCTATATTGACTTCTTATCCTGAACTGGAGAACTATCTTTCACCCTTTATGGATGCCTGGGAAGGAGGAGCACAAGATCAACTGCAGGGGCAAATTGCGTCTGCGAAGATTCCCTTGTCCCGTATGATTTCACCACAACTCTACTGGGTAATGAGCGGAGATGATTTTACACTCGACATCAACAATCCGGATGAACCAAAAATTCTTTGTGTGGGGAATAACCCTGACCGGCAGAATATCTATTCAGCTGCTCTGGGTTTGTACAACTCCCGGATAGTAAAACTGATTAACAAAAAAGGACGGTTGAAATGTTCGGTCATCATCGATGAGTTACCAACGATATATTTCAGGGGACTGGACAACCTTATTGCCACAGCAAGAAGCAACAAGGTTGCAGTTTGTCTCGGCTTTCAGGACTTTTCTCAATTGAACCGTGACTACGGGGACAAAGAAGCCAAGGTAGTGATGAACACCGTCGGTAATATCTTCAGCGGCCAGGTTGTAGGAGAGACTGCGAAAATGCTTTCGGATCGTTTTGGAAAAGTACTTCAAAAACGCCAATCCCTGACCATTAACAGAAACGACAAATCGACATCCATTTCCACCCAAATGGATAGTCTTATTCCTGCCTCCAAAATATCCAATCTTTCGCAGGGGATGTTTGTCGGAGCTGTATCCGACAACTTCGATGAACGCATCGAGCAGAAAATTTTTAACTGTGAAATAGTGGTGGATAATTTGGCGGTTGATGCAGAAACAAAGGTGTACAAGAAGATTCCTGAAATTATTAACTTCACCGATGCCGACGGCAACAGTACCATGCAAACCGAAATTAACTTAAACTATAAACAGATTAAGCAGGATGTTTTGGATATTGTAAAGAAAGAATTGAGACGGATTGAAGGGAACGAAAATTTGCGACATTTATTGAAAAAAGAGGAATAGAAATTTTTGTTGCATGAGTGTTGACAATTAGGAGAATCTTAGCTTGTTCAATTCAACTCAAATCAATACATTTGCTGAAAACATCAATAATTAATCTGATGGAGAAAATTAATAGACTAAAAGTAGTACTTGTTGAGTAGAATCGTACAGGTAAATGGCTTGCAGAAACTTTAGGGAAAAATGAAGCAACCGTTTCACGTTGGTGTACAAATGAATCTCAGCCATTACTTGAAACATTAGTCGAGATTGCAAGAATTTTAGATGTAGATGTGAGAGAACTACTCATTTCAACTAAGAGAAAATAAAGCTTGATATAAAATTAATTTGGAATTTCAATAATGAGTAGTAGGGTGCAAAATATATATAATTTGCCTATAGGATGGGTTTGGTTTACTCTTGACGAGGGGACACATAAAATTACAGATGGATCTCATAATCCTCCAACTAAAGAATCCAGTGGAATCCCAATGTTAAGTGCACAAAACATTACCAATAATCATATTTCATTTGAGAATGTCCGATATATATCCAACGATGATTATATAAATGAATATGAGAGAGCGAATGTGGAAGCTGGAGATGTTCTCTTAACAATTGTTGGTTCCATTGGTAGGGTTGCTTTTGTTCATGATGCTTTAAAACAAAAGTTTGCCATACAAAGAAGTGTAGCTTTAATCAAGCCATCAGCTTTTTTTAATGGAAGGTTTTTAATGTATGCCATTCAAGCGCCATTTTTTCAAAAACAGTTAGAAGAAAATGCAAAAGGAACTGCTCAAAAAGGAGTTTATTTAGGTGTTCTTAAAACGTTCTCTGTTCCTCTCGCCCCACTAAATGAGCAACATCAAATAGTTAACAAAATTGAAGAAATTTTTAGCGAGATAGACCATGTTGAAACAGCTTTATTCAGCATAAAACGGCAACTAAATTTCTATTGGCAAACGATATTGAATAATGCTTTTTGTGGCAATATATCAAAGGAATATCAAACAGCAACCCCAAAAGGGAAAAGTAGTAAATCTCTATACTCTTTATACGAAATACCTATAGAATGGAAATGGTCAGAATTAGGCATACATACTGATTTTGTTGGAGCAGGTTCAACACCCAAAGGAGGTAGAAGCATTTATGTTAATAGTGGAATACCTTTCATTCGCAGTCAGAATGTTTTGAATTATTCTTTGAGTTTGAATGATATTGCATACATAACTGACACGATAAATGAAAAAATGTTTCGTACCCAAACACAAACAAGCGATGTCTTGTTAAATATTACTGGTGCTTCTATTGGACGAAGTGCATACATTCCTGAAAACTTCGCTCAAGCGAATGTAAATCAACACGTATGCATTATAAGAACAAATCCCTCTCTTTTTTATAAATACTTATCACTATTTCTGAATTCACCAACAATCCAACGATTAATACAAGAATGGAGTTCTGGTGCTACTCGCGAAGCGTTGACCCTTAGTCAAATAAGAAGCATTCCGATACCAATATGTTCGATAGAGGAACAAAAGTATATTGTTGCCGAACTAGAATCTCAACACACAATTATAGAGCACATTAGGAATTCAATCGAAATGATGATTGCTCAAATTCAGATTTTGAAACAATCTGTTTTAAACAAGGCGTTTGAAGGAAGGCTTGTACCTCAAAATTCAAGCGATGAATCGGCTTCTGAACTTTTGAAAAAAATCAAAACTGAACGGATTGAATATCTGCAGAATAAATCCAAAGAAAAAAAAGTAAAAATTAAGATAAAAAAGATGGAACGAACAAAATCGGTTTTTGATTTATTGAAAGAGGCTCAAAAGCCTGTTTCTGCAAAAGAAGTTTGGCAACAATCCAAGCATTGGGAAAGTATTGATGATTTTTATGCTGAACTGAAATCAATAAGTGATTCGGTTGAGCAAACAAAATCAAAAACAGAGATTTTGTTATCATTAAAAAAATGAGAATACATAGAGTTTACATTGAAGATTTCAAGAATCTCAAGCAGTTTGAGATAAATCTTGACCCTAATGAGATGAACAGTGTCTTATTAGGGCAGAATGCAACTGGGAAGTCAAATTTTATTGAAGCCCTTGTTCTTATATTTAAATATCTTGATTTAGAAAAAGAGCCACCTAAAGAAGCAAATTTGAAATACGAGATAGAGTATTATTGTAGAGGTGAAAAAATATTTGTCAATTGTTTAAACGGGAAATATACATTTGACATTGGACATAAAAAGATTATTGAAGGCGAAGAAGTCTGGCTGAAAGAGGCTAAAAGTCCATCTAAAACAGAGTTCTTCCGCAAGAAGAATGACTATCTGCCAAAATACGTATTTACTTATTATTCTGGAATTAGTAATCGTTTGAAAGACCATTTTGACGAACACCAAAAAAAGTTTTACGACAAAATTATTGATGCTGATGCTACAAAAGATAATGTAGATGAACTACGCCGTTTGTTTTATGTTCAATTGGTTCATTCTTACTTTGTATTGATGGCCTTTTTTACTTACGAGACAAAAGAGACAAAACAATTTCTTCAAAAATATTTGTGTATTGAAGATTTAGAGTCTATTCTATTTAAATTTCAACATCCAAATTGGGGTGGTGCAAAAAAATTTGAACATAATTTCATGTGGGGTGCAAAAGGTTTGGTTAGAGAATTTATTGACAAATTGTGGGAATTGTCTTTAGCACCTATTGATGCAGAAGAATCATATAAGGAATCTTTTCGAGATAAAGGAAACAAAAAGAAAGAGTTTCTTTATCTATTTATTCAGGATAAAAATAAACTTCAAGAGTTAGCTAATTTTTATAGTGGAAATACTGAATTATTTAAGGCATTGGAAAGTACCTATATATCAGATTTAATAAATGAAGTTAGGGTACGTGTTAAGAAAAGGAATGTGGATGGAAATATCACTTTTAAAGAATTAAGTGAAGGAGAACAACAACTTCTTACAGTGTTAGGATTACTAAAATTCACTCGTGCAGAAGAAACACTTATCCTGTTAGATGAGCCGGACACACACCTTAATCCTCTTTGGAAATGGGAATATCTTGATTTGTTGAAAACCGTTGCTTCGTCAAGACAAGGAGATGATGAAACAACACAGATAATATTGAACACACATGACCCTTTAGTCATCGGAGGGATGGAAAGAAATCAGGTGAGAATGTTCAAGAGAAATCCCGAAACAGGAAAAATTTTAGCAGAACAGCCGGATATTAGCCCCAAAGGTCTTGGTGTTGCAGGAATATTAACAAGCGAATTATTTGGTTTGCCTACTATATTAGATAAGGAAACCCAAGAAAAGCTTAATAGAAAACGCTTCTTACAAGGTCGAATGATTCGAAATGAAGCAACAACCGAAGAAGAAACAGAATATAACATCCTCCGAAAAGAAATGGAGAGTTTGGGATATTATGAACAAATTGAAGATGCCATGTTTAGGGATTATATTGCCGAGATGTCTAAGTTTGATGTTTTCCAGAAAGTTGAACTTTCAGAAGAGGAACAAAAATTCCTTCAACAAGAGAGCAAGAAAGTTATTGAACAAATTTTAAAGAAAGATAAGTCATGAGATTTGTTCCAATAGATAATTTGCCCGCTGAATATGATAAAATAAACGGCGATGGAAGTTTTGATTTATGGCTTGCCGAAGCAGAATCACATTTGAATTATATTCGTGGTTTATCCACTACTGATAGAAGTACTTATTGGTCAAAACATAATATTTGGACAAAATTATATTCGACTCTATCGTACCTATCAGGAAATAAATGTTGGTACTCAGAGTCACCAGAAAACTCAGGTGAATGGGAAATCGACCATTTCAGACCCAAAGCACAATCAAAACAAGAAAACAAAATTGTAATTCGTGATGATGGATATTGGTGGCTTTCTTATCATTGGAAAAATTTTCGTCTGGCTGGTTCTTTAGTAAATAAATTGCGAAAAGACAGATTTGAAAAAGACAAAGACGATGTGTTAGGAAAAGGAAATTTTTTCCCTTTAGAACCGGATTCGCCAATTGCCCAAGTAGGTGATTTATATTGTACATATGAGCGGCCAATATTGCTTGACCCAACAAAAGCAAGAGATTGTTCTCTACTTTCTTTTGATGAAACGGGAGAGATTTTTCCTCGTTATTCATCTACAGATGACGGGATAAAGCATGAACGAGCGAAAACATCAATAATATATTACGGTTTGAATCACACACCTTTAAAAAGAGGGCGGGTAACCGTTTGGCAAACTTGTGAACGGTTGATTGACGAAACGAATAATTTTCTGACCGTATATATAAACCAAACTCAACAGATAGAAAATAAAATTACTGATTGTTATTCTGAACTAGTTCGACTTACAGATAAAAATGCCCCTTATTCTATGGTTGCAAAGAATTTTTTATCAATTAAATCAAAACAATTAGGTTGGCTGGAAGAAATAGTCAACGTAATGTAAATACACGAAAATGGAAACAAATAAATTGGTCGATAAAATTTGGAAGTTTTGTGATACTCTTCGTGACGATGGTGTTACATATGGCGATTATTTGGAACAAATAACATATCTCTTATTCCTTAAAATGGCAGATGAATACGCTGTGGCAAAAGATTCGAAAAATTACAATATCCCTAAAGGTTGTGAATGGAGTATCTTAAAGAATCATGATGTCTGTGTCATTTCTTATGAATATCAGAATGCTTTGGATATTCTGGCCAATTCCGGCGGAATGATAAAGAAGATATATACCAACGCTCAAAACAAAATCAGTGATGCTAAAAAACTGAAAAAACTTATTGATTTTATAGATGAAGAGTCTTGGATATCTGAATCAACAGATGTAAAGGGAGATATATACGAAGCGTTACTTCAAAAGAATGCTGAAAATAGTGGAGCAGGACAATATTTCACCCCTCGTTCTGTAATTAAAACAATGGTTGAATGTATATGTCCTAAATTAAATCAAACGATAGCAGACCCTTCATGTGGAACAGGCGGATTCTTTTTGGGGGCATTAGAATATATCCACAAAACAAATAAAAAGATATCACCTAAAGATGCTGAAAATTTGAAGTTTCATATTTTTCATGGGTGGGAAATCGTGGATGAAACAGCCCGCTTATGTTTGATGAACTTGTTTTTGCATGGAGTCGGAGATTTAATTAATACTCCGGAAATTGAGGTTACAGATAGCCTTAAGGAAGGGCCAAAGAAAAAATTTGATATAGTATTGGCAAATCCACCATTTGGCAAAAGTAGTAGTGATATTCCCACCAATGATATTAAAAAAGCAGAAAAGGATAATCATTACTATTATCGTGGTGATTTTTGGACAACGACAAGCAATAAACAGTTGAGTTTTCTACAACATATTGTTTCCATGTTGGATGAAAATGGTATCGCTGCCGTTGTCCTTCCTGATAATGTTCTTTTTGAAGGTGGAGCAGGAGAAATAATTAGAAAAGAACTTTTAGAAAAAGTTAAACTTCATACTATTCTTCGATTACCCACAGGTATTTTTTATGCCAATGGAGTAAAAGCCAATGTGTTATTTTTTCAAAAGGGTATTAAAACTGAAGAAATATGGTACTATGACTACCGGACTAATATAAACCGCACTTTAAAGCAGAAACCATTACGGTTTGAAGATTTAGAGGAATTCGTTTCTCTTTATCATTCTTCAGATAGAACGGAAACATGGAGCGAAAACAATCCTAATGGACGTTGGCGGATGTTTTCAATTGAAGAAATTATCTCACGTGAAAAAATAAATTTGGATATTTTTTGGCTCAAGGATGAAAACTATATTGACTTGAACAACCTTCCTGAACCTGATGAAATAATTGACAAAATTTATCAAGATTTAGAAAGTGTGTTACGAAGTGTCCAAACAATTAAGGATAGCCTGAATTAAAATAATAAGAATGGAAACAAAATTCACTTGGGTAAATACATATAAGGAAATTACCAACTGGCTATTGACAAAAGAAACTGAACAGTTTCTTTTGATAGAAATATTAAAAGATGTAGGAGTAGAATTATCCAATGACTTAAATCGGAAAGGAGAATATTTTGATTTAAATGAAATAGACCCATTTACTTTTTTTTCCTATATAAACAAGTATAAAAAGGATTCAAGAAGACTTGAGATTTTAAAAACTATTCATGCCAAACTTGGATTTGAGTGTGAAGAGCCCACTGATATTGTAGGTATTCCAACATCTCATCCATTGAAAGTTTGGCTATTCCCGTTCGAAAAATTTAGAACGAATAATGAAATCAATAATCTTTGGAAGTTGTTTAAGCAAGTTGTAAACAGGAAAATTGATAACACTCTTTTCCAAAAAGTTCTCTCGATTAGAAGTGTTGGAAAAGGAAAACTTAGCATATCATTTTTCTATACAGACCCCGAATATTACCTACCTCTTGATTCCAAAACGATTTCATATATTAGGAGGTATAAAATAAAATATACATTCAGTACGGTTGATGAATACTTATCTATTTCTGATAGTGCTAAGAAAAATCTAAAGTTAATGCCTTATGAAATATCTTGTCAAGCATGGGTACATAGAGAGTTAATTGATAGTTCATACAACGATGAATATGTGAAAATCGGGAGTATCAGAACGCTTCTTGATGTTTTAGATAAGTTCAATGAGGATAGTTACAATGAGAATGTTGCAATATTTTACAGAGGACATTCAAGTAGTAAATTTGAGCTTAAACCATCTATATATAGGACTATAAGCCTGATTAGTAACGAGGATATACTTTTTAAGGATATAATTGCTCGCAGTCCATTTGAATTCAAAGAGTGTGATTCAACTTTTGAGAAGTTAGTAAAAATGCAACACTATTCATTGCCAACGCGACTATTAGATATAACATCAAATCCCTTAGTAGCTCTATTTTTTGCATGCAAGGATGATAGTCAAGAAAACGAGGATGGACGTTTATATCGGTTTGAGGTTAAAGAAAGAGATATGAAGTATTTTGATAGTGATGCAGTAAGTGTTGTTTCAAATATCTCTCGACGCCCAATGCCGTTTTCGATAGAACACCTCAAAGATGAAGATGATAGAGATACAGTAAATGATGATGGTGTAATTCAATATTTACTGCATGAGATTCGTTCTGAAAAACCACATTTCTCAGCAGTTATTGATAAAAAACATATTGGAAGTGTATTTTGTGTAAAACCAAAACTGGATAATCCAAGAATCATAAGACAAGAAGGAGCATTCTTCATCTTTGGAATTGATGGTGATAAAACGAACCCTGCATATTTTGATTATGACCATGAATCATACATTATCAGTAAATCTGATAAGAAGAAAATATTGAGACAACTTGATGCTTTAGGAATTAATGAATCAACTCTTTTTCCAGAAATTGAGCATGTGGCAAAGCATTTAAGAGAGAAGTATTGATGATATAAAAAATCCCGCTTAGTCCTTTCGGCGAGTCCACTACAAAAATCCACAGTAATAACGACAAAAAATCATTAATAAACGGAACTTAGTGACAAAAATGCGAATTTTCTTTATTTTTTCTCTTTCTTTTCAGAGAAATCGGGGACCACATTATAATCAGCATCAATCTATTTTCCTTCTTTGCTTTTGAAAGCCTTGATAACAACCGTTTTACCAGTGAATTAGAGAAATTGGAGTTGATTGAAATTACTCAATATTACAATGTAAGTTATCAAGTTAATAACCGATAGTAACAATAAATATTAAGAACTGGGATTATCTAGAACAGTTAAGATATTATGGAATATAACTTGTAAATACAGAACAGAAGCAAAAGATATTCTTGTATAAAAAAGGTATAGAGATGATTGTCATCTCACCCCTTTAATATTATATTTACACTAGAACATTACCTATGGCAGATTCGCCTGCGGATGAAATAAACGAAGATATGTTCTCAATGACATCGGAAGAATTTGATCTGTTAGAGCAGGGTATGATCAAATTAGGAATAGAAAACAAAAGTTATCTTATCTTACATCAAAAGGGATAAAACTTAATAAATATTACTATTGGATGCGCTATAACAAGAAATGCAGTGATTTAGGGAACATGAGTATGGTACAATCAGAGACAAAAGGAGACAAATCACACAAGATGAATTAGATACTGGAAAAACAATCATTTTACCTCATAACTTAGTGGTTGAAATGTCAAAATAATAAATAAAGACTTATTAACCATTTTTTGTTTAATCGGTCATTGACTAACCACTAAAATTCAAAGTTATGGAAGTAAATCAAAAAGATCAAGATGTACTATTGGTCAACAAAACAGGCAACACAAAGCTTAATGTTGTTGCCGGATTGGGCGAAGATGGAATGCTCAAGGTAGTTCCACCAAAGAATGAAAACGAACCAAATTTTATGAGGCTCGACAAACAAGGTAATGTTTTGGATAATTTCATGGCCAACTTTGTCATGCAGTATAAAGAGCCTACTCACTTCGGCTTCTTCAAAGTCTCAGCCGATCAAGTTGAGAACAGCTCCATCGTGATGCAGGAAATGCTAAAGGATCCAAATAACCCATCAAACAAATGTATGTTGGATTCTTATCGGGTTTTGCCAGAAGATTTTACTCAAAAAGAAGCAAATCAAGAGCAGGCTTCTCCACATCAAGAAAACACTAAACCGGAATTCAAACCCCTTGATGAGAGTCGTATCGATTGGAATCAATTGGAACGTTTGGGTGTAACGCGCGAAACATTGGAGAAGAACGGTTCTTTGGAGGCAATGCTAAATTGGAAAAAGTCTCCGGAACTTATTCCTATCACACCAAAATTTGATGAAATTACACTTCGCACAGAAGCCCGTCTCTCATTTCGTGAGACGGAAGACGGGCGTATTACCGTAGGCATCCATGCTATACGAAAAGAACCTGAGCTAGACCGCCCATTCTTCAATGTTCGGCTGTCTAATGAAGATAAACAAAATCTGCTTAACACCGGCAACGCAGGTCGATTGATTAAAATTGAGCCTATCAAGGGACAACCCATCTCTGCTTATGTTTCGGTAGATAGGCTGACCAATGAGTTGGTTGCCTGCCGAGTCGATAAAATCCGAATTCCTGCAGAGATCAAGGGCATAAAATTAGACGATAACCAAAAGCAAAAATTATCTGAAGGACGAGCCATATACCTAGAGAATATGATCTCCAAAAATGGCAAGAACTTCAATGCAACTTTACAGATCAATGCAGACAAACGTGGGATCGAGTTTCGGTTCGATGAAACACAAAAGCAAAACCACTCAAATACTCAAAGCAAAGACTTTTCTATACCTAAAAAGATTGGAGGAGTGGAACTCTCCGAGAAGCAACAAAGCACCCTCAAAAATGGCGATGCTATCTATATTAAAGGTTTAAAAGACAAATTAGGACAGGAATATAATGCATATGTCCGAGTAAATAGTACTGATCAGAAACTTGATTTTTTCAAATGGAATCCGGATAAGTCAAAGTCCAAAGATATTACACCATTGCAAAAAGAGGAAATCAAACAGAATAAGGAAGAACCCAAAAAATCGAAAGGAATGAAGTTGTAACCAGATATGAACATAGACAATGAATCCCGTGAGTTATCGTATTATCGACTAACTCTCCTCGCTTTCCTCAAAGAGAGCCATCCAGAAAAAGTGAATGATACGACATTTATTAGTGTCCGAGCAGAAATGGCTTCACAAGCATATTCCGATGCAATTGATAACTGTTTTGCAATCCCTCTTGCTGTTGAAATGGCAAATGAAGCATTGTTTGAAGGACTCCAGTTTTCCAAGCATGACACACTGATTAACATCATTTGGAACGAGTTTTCTGATGATGTGCCTCAGGGAGCCGCAAAAGCATTTGCAGAAAAAATATTGCCAATCTGTGAAAAGGTGTTTGAAAAGTATCCGCTGTCGGATGACTTCTCATATTCTCCCGAGTACGAACAACTTTATTCAGAATTGACAGGAACCGTGCATATCTATATAGAAGAACATGTCATTTAACCGAAAGGCAAAGTTAAGAGACAATATAGAGGCAATTAGAGCAGTATTACTATTAGACAAAGAAAATAGAAAGGCAACTTCACAAGAACAGGAGATTCTTCAACGTTATTGCGGCTTTGGGGGATTAAAATGTATTTTGAATCCGGCAACCAACTTGTCTGATTCGATGCAGTGGCCAAAGTCGGATCTGGAACTGTTCCCAATGGTGACAGAGCTGCACAATTTAATCCGCACCAATGTAGAGAACGAGCAAGAGTACAAACAGTATATTGGTAGCTTAAAAAATTCTATTCTAACTGCATTCTATACCCCTGCAGAAGTAGTCTCTACAATTGCCGACACTTTGCGAGATAGCGGAATTGCCCCAAATAGTTTTCTTGACCCGTCGGCAGGTCAGGGAGCATTTGTCTCAGCTTTCAAATCGCAGTCTGCAAATATGGATGTAATGAGTTTTGAAAAGGATTTGCTTACCGGCAAGCTCCTTTCAAAACTTTATCCGGATGACAAAGTGCGCATCGAGGGATTCGAGACCATCGAACGCCGATACAATAACTACTTTGATGTGATAAGCTCCAATATTCCATTTGGAGATGTAGCTGCATTTGACCCCGCATTTATCAATAGCCAGGACAAAGCTAAACAGCAGTCGGCTCGAGCTATTCACAACTACTTTTTTGTAAAGGGGAATGACATACTCCGTGAAGGAGGTGTATTGGCATTTATCACTTCGCAGGGGGTCATGAACTCTCCTCAAAATGCTCCGATTCGTGAATGGTTAATGAAGAATTCCGATTTAGTCTCGGCAGTCCGTTTACCCAATAACCTCTTTGTTGATGTTGCCAATACAGAAGTAGGCAGCGACTTGATTATCCTGCAAAAGAATACAGCTAAACAGGAGCTTAGTCAAAAAGAAAAAGCTTTCATCCAAACAAGACCACTCAGTAACGGGATTATGGTCAATGAATATTTTCAGGACTTTGCAAGAGTAGTACATACTAAAGGTTATGTTGATACCGACCCTTATGGAAAGCCGGCAATGGTGTTCAAACATGAGGGAGGTGTTCCGGCAATCGCTACCGATTTACGAAAGATGCTTTCTGAGGATTTAACTAAGCGATTGAATACGACGCTGTATTTACAGCATAATACCCCCTCACAACCACTCAAAACGTCAGTGGTAATAGTTGAAGCTACTCAGACAATCCAGCCTAAAATTGAAGCAGAACAACCGCTAATGACCTTGTACGATCTTTTTGGGATAAGCCCAGATGAGCGTTCTCAATCGTCACGAAAACAGTGGAAAAGTCGTTCTAATACCGATGTTAGCCAGCACAGTCAACCTATTGTACAAGTAACTCCTCCCCCACCGGTGCAACTTTCAATGGAACCGAGGGAGTGGCATCTTCCGTTAGAAGCACACCACAAAAACGGAACAATGGTGAAGGATGAAAACAACCAGATTGGATATCTGAATGAGCTGCACCGTTACGGAGCTACTTTTCATCCGTTGGAATTGAATATACTGCAAACTGAAAAGGCAAGGTTATATATTCCTCTTAGGGACTCTTACCAACAACTCTATACCTATGAAGCAGAACAACGAAAAGAGCATAAACCACTCCGGAGTGATTTGAATCGCTTCTACGATGAGTTTGTCCTCCGTTATGGTACGATTAACCAAAAGGAGAATAGTAAGTTTATTCTAATGGATGCTTCAGGGAGAGACCTGCTATCGTTGGAAAGGGTTATAAATGGAAAGGCCATTAAAGCAGATATCTTCGATCATCCGGTAGCCTTTTCCTTGTATGAAGTCACAAACGTCGATACACCGGAAGAGGCATTGACTGCCTCACTCAATAAATATGGTAGGGTTAATTTGGAATATATGTCTCAACTCACAGGAACCGATGAATTTGAGTTGCAAGAAGAGTTGAAGGGACATATATATTACAATCCACTTATAGATAACTTTGAGATTACCGACCGCTTTATTGCCGGTAATGTGGTGGAGAAAGCTGAAAAAATTGAGGTTTGGTTGAAAGAGAATCCAAACAACAGCTTGGCATCCGAATCGTTGTTGGCCCTTAAAGAAGCAATTCCCAGGCCTATTAGTTTTGAAGAACTGGATTTCAATTTTGGTGAACGTTGGATTCCTGAGGGTGTCTACTCCCGATATGCCTCCTATCTTTTCGACACTGATGTACGAATTTCTTATACAGAGAGTTTAGATGATTATTCAGTCAAGACCAACTATCGCAATGCTAATATATACGATAAATTTGCCGTCAAAGGGCAGAGCCGCAACTATGATGGAATAGCCCTTATGACTCATGCCTTGGTTAATACCGTCCCTGATATTACAAAAACCGTTTATGACGGGGACAAGGAGATAAAGGTCAGGGATAGCGATACAATACAGTTAGCCAATTCAAAAATTGATGAGATTCGCAACGGCTTTACTGATTGGTTACGTGAGCAGTCACCAGATTTTCAAACTAAATTGACCGACCTTTACAATCGAAAATTCAATTGCTTTGTCCGTCCAAGCTATGACGGTTCGCACCAGTCATTCCCCAATTTAAACTTAAAGGGATTGGGTATTCAGGATTTATATAACAGTCAGAAAGATGCAATCTGGATGCTGAAGCAGAACGGAGGAGGTATTGCTGATCATGAGGTGGGAACGGGGAAAACATTGATTATGTGCGTTGCTTCTTATGAGATGAAACGCCTGGGGCTGGTTAACAAACCGATGATTATAGGTCTTAAAGCCAATGTGCATGAGATTGCACACACTTATCAGACAGCCTATCCCAATGCAAAAGTACTTTATCCGGGAAAAGAGGATTTTACACCCGACAATCGAATAAAGCTCTTTAATGAGATTAAGAACAACAGTTGGGATGTTGTAATTCTGACCCACGATCAGTTCAGCAAGATTCCTCAATCTCCGGAAATGCAAAAAAACATCTTACAGGCAGAGCTGGACACAGTGGAAGAAAACCTCGATGTATTGAAACGCCAGGGAAGAGATATTTCCCGAGGGATGCTCAAAGGATTGGAGAAACGAAAACAAAACCTGGAGGTAAAACTCCAAACGATTGCCTTTTCCATCAAAGAGCGTACAGATGACATTGTAGATTTTAAGATGATGGGCATCGACCACATCTTTGTAGATGAAAGCCATAAGTTCAAGAACCTGATGTTTAATACCCGACACGATCGCGTAGCAGGATTGGGTACGCAAGACGGAAGCCAAAAGGCACTTAATATGCTATTTGCAATTCGTACCATTCAAGACCGTACAGGAAAAGATTTGGGAGCTACATTTCTTTCGGGAACAACCATTAGTAACTCGTTAACAGAATTGTACTTGTTATTCAAATATCTTCGTCCAAAGGAGCTTGAAAGACAAAACATCAATAGCTTTGATGCCTGGGCAGCCATCTTCGCAAAGAAAACAACAGATTTTGAGTTTTCGGTTACTAATCAGATTGTACAAAAGGAGCGTTTCCGCTACTTTATCAAAGTGCCTGAATTAGCATCCTTTTACAATGAGATTACTGACTACCGTACGGCAATAGACGTGGGTGTGGATAGACCATCAATGAATGAGGTGTTGCACAATATTCCACCAACACCGCAGCAGGAAGAATTTATTCAAAAGCTGATGAAGTTTGCTCAAACGGGGGATGCAACAGTCTTAGGACGTAGTCCGCTGTCCGAATCCGAAGAAAAGGCAAAGATGCTTATAGCGACCGACTATGCCCGAAAAATGGCTCTTGACCTTAGGATGATCAGTCAATCGAAGTATGATGACCATCCCGATAACAAAGCCTCTCATTGCGCGGCAATGATTGCTCAGTACTATCGCAGGTTTGACGAGCATAAAGGAACGCAGTTTGTCTTTTCCGACTTGGGGACATATAAACCCGGCCAATGGAACGTGTATGGTGAAATCAAACGGAAATTGGTAGATGACCATCGCATCCCTCCGCAAGAGATTCGCTTTATCCAGGAGTGCAAAACAGACAAAGCCCGTAAGGAGATGATAGCTGCCATGAACGAAGGGAAGGTACGAGTGCTGTTTGGTTCTACCGATATGCTCGGCACTGGTGTAAATGCTCAAAAACGTGCGGTTACAATACATCACTTGGATATACCTTGGCGACCCTCTGACCTGCAACAACGCAACGGCCGGGCAGTCAGAAAAGGAAATGAGGTAGCCAAGCTCTATGCCGAAAATAAAGTGGATGTGGTGATTTATGCCGTTGAGAAGTCATTGGACTCTTACAAGTTCAACTTATTACATAATAAACAGCTATTTATTACCCAGCTAAAAAACGGCACAATGGGGACTCGTACTATTGACGAGGGAACGATAGACGAGAAATCCGGAATGAACTTTTCGGAGTACATGGCTATACTTTCTGGTAATACCGACCTGTTGGAAAAAGCCAAATTGGAGAAGAAGGTTGTAGCTCTGGAGAGTGAACGCAAAGCCTTTACAAAAGACAAAAGCAATTCTGTCTGGAAGTTGCATGAGAATACTCGCACACTAGACCATAACAATGAGATTATTGCCCGGATGACTACCGACTGGAGTATTTTCAATAGTCGTGTTCAGGTGGATACAGAGGGAAATAAACTCAATCCTATTAGCTTGAATGGTGTTCAAGGTTCCGACTTTAAAGCTATTGGTGCCAAATTGCAGGAGATTAACGATACAGCCAATACCCAAGGTGAGTACAAGGTTATTGGCGAACTGTATGGATTCAAACTACTGATAAAAACCGAAGCCTCAATGAAAGAGGGTTTTGATTTCAAACAAAACCGTTTCTTTGTGGAGGGAGAGTACAAATACTCATACAATAACGGGAACATGGCCGCCGATCCTAAATTGGCTTCATTGAACTTTCTTAATGCTTTAGATCGTATTCCAAAGTACATTGATCAGTACAAAACCACAAACGAAAGTTTGGAACGGGATATTCCAATATTGCAAGATGTTGTAAACGGATCCTGGAGAAAAGAGGCAGAACTTAAAACTTTGAAATCAGAATTATCGGCACTAGAGAGGAAAATCCAACTATCACTCAAAGCTTCCGAGGCAGGCCAGACACAAGAAAATGACCTGGTAGTAAACGGCAATGAAACATCTCAACACGTCAATCCTTCGCAAGAAGTTCCAATAAATAGCCAGCCATATTCTATAGCCAATCACTCCGGAATATCAGTCTAGTCAATTTCTGGGCAAGAGAATCGAGGATAACACCAATAGTATCTCGATTTACTCCTCTCCTAGCGGACGACCATTAATTTCTGAAAAGATGCAATAATGTAACCGAACTGTCGGACCCCCTAAATGTGTCAAAATCCCCTTTTTGAATTTGGAAGTATTTGAAATTTCTCACCATAATTATATTCTCTTTTTGTGTTCCTTAATATTTTTATTAATTTTGGGATTAATTGATATTAATCAAAATTATATACGGTGGTTCCCCAATAAGGCTTTTTGCGAGCAATTGTAAATCATACTTGGCGGGGGATCCTTATTTTAATATCAATAGTATTTGGTTGCTTTCTTGACAAAAGGGAGATAATGTTTAAATACTCTAAACTCTAGTTCATCTTTAGTTTTAGCACTTAATTTGTTCTTATATGTCTGCCTTTTTCTGACAACTTTATGGTTTTTATCTAAAAAATCTAAAAGAGCAAGTATTATTATCCCAAAAAGTAATATTTTTTGTCGATGAGTTTTATCGCTTGTACTGAATAATGATCTTTCTAAGGGGTTAAATATTTTTTTAAGATTAGAATTTTCACTATTATATTCGTTAGTAAAATCATATAACGTCTTCTTCTTTAATCCTGATGAGGATTCTATAATAATAGATTCTCCAATTGCCCTTTGAAAGGAACGCTCAAGAATTCTGTTTTTTTTGGATTCATATGTTGTTACAAAATTTAATAACCTTTCCCCTTTCTTGATTCTTGCTATATGTATAAAATTACTCTCTTGTTTCAGGATCCCTAAGCTTGCCCAAAAGCTTGCAAATAGATAAAGGACATATATTTTATTCATTTCATCAGTATCGTTGTTATACTTAGTAAATAGTTTAAAATCTTCTTTTGCAAGCGAAAATATTTTCCCAAAAAGTTCGTCAGCCGCCTTAATTATTGAGTCAGAGTGCTTATTGATTAAATTTTTCGCTACTACTTTTGAATTGAACAATTTTTTAAAATCTGGATAAAAAAACAATGCTAATTCAAGTAGAACGCCTCCTGAAATTGTTGAGATAATATATTTTAAGGTTTCCATTATACAGTAAAAATGATTAGTTCAATATATAGTATTGTAATTTCATTGATAAATACTTAAAGTCAAATAATGTTCATCCTAAAAATCTTATCCCTTTAAGGTTGACCAGATAATTGTCATTCTATAATTATAAATTTTATAATTATTAACTTATTTATTATATCCTTTAGCTCCACATGCTTGCCACATTATATGTAATGCCGGCTTAATTGCTGTTATTAAACCGGCTATATCATCAATGGTTATTTTTGGCAATAGCAAAGTTTGAATCTTAAATGGACCGATAAGCTGTCTATGAATAGTGTATATAAAAGTTTCATCTATGTTAATTAGACTAACATAGAAGTTGACAGGAGGAGTTATACTAAAACATTGCTGCACATTTAATGCTTTCACAATCCTTTCGTGTAAACTTGACAGGAATAATTCTTCATGAATCACAAACCCCTTGCCATCATCAATAAGTACTGGAATTCTCATTTCAAATACTCCATTACCCTTAATGTGATAATAAGTGTTTATTGTATCGTCTGTTTCTGCTACATAGGTATAGAAACCATCGGCATTATACAGATAAACTGCTTGTTTCTCTGAGTATGGTTCCATTAGATAATATATCTGCTCTGGATATTGAGATGTGAGATCAATATTAGTATTAATATCCAATGGCATAATATGAATGATAATCGCAGGATCGTTACGGAGTTGTTTTAGTGGAGGATAATTCAAAATGTTTTTAATCCTTTTGTCTCGGTACCGATCAGTATCATGAGCTAAGAGGGAAATAGCATCTGTGCACATATCAATTAAATCATCTGTCTGTTTTTGAGATCTTTTCTGCATCTCTAATAGTTCTTCTACTTGCTTAAGCAGGCAGTCGTAATCTTCTTTTTTAACGAAGTCCATGATATAATTTTTGACATTTAATACTTTTCAATTTTAATCATATTCTAGCTTGATTAATTCATAATCTTAAAATTAGGCATAATAATTGATTTCTGTGTTTTCTTTTTTTGTTTGGTGGCTTGATTTAATTTTGTGGATGCGGTTTTTCGATTAGTATCTGTATTATGCCTTGACATTTTCAGCGGAGTTTTTTGTTTTTAGCTCAAAATCTTTCGCTTGGATATACCTCTTCCATTCTAGTAATTGACTATCAGACTATATACCTGGAATACTGTGTTTTAACATTTTTAATTTCGAAGCATTATCAGCATCTCAAATCCCTTGATTTGCTCCTTTTTTGTAGGGCAATATTGTGGTAACTCTATCTTTATCTTGGTTTTCAGTTCTTTAATGAAGTCTTATTATCAATCTGCTGAAAAATTGAAACAGGCCTATCCAAAAGACCATTTCAATGTGTTGTTAAATATAATTAAAGAGACTATTAGTGATGAAGTTTTGCCAAAGTTCAAGAAACTTAAATCTGATATTGAAACACGTAGATTTATAGTAGCTGTCTTGGATTCAATAAATTCCCAACGAAGGAAGAATTCACTGTGCTGATATGGGTTTAGTAAAAAGCAAGTTCAGCAAGGATGAGAACAAAAGAAAGGCCAAGAAATGAATATTATTAAGGCTTATGAAATCCTTGGAAGTGCTACTGTTAGAAGTACCGGCTTTAGGAAAGTTCAGATTGACTTACTCCTGAAAGAGCATGAAGAGAAGACCAATAAAGGTAAAATGAGGTCTGAAGAAATTGTTACTGTTATTCAACGTAAATTTCTTGAGAATGCCCCACCCCCACCTATTGTAAAACCAACTTTCCCAGGAAAGAAATAACAAAGCGAATTTCTGCTATATTATTTCATGATGAAAATAATTGGGTAATTTGGAATAATTTTTGTATCTGTAAAATAAAAGTTATATTTACGCGGGAATTAATTTGTTTTTACAAATAGTCTGATTCCATATATTATGATAAAGATTAATTTCAACAAGGAAAAATCAATTGCAGCTTTGCTTTTCATTGTTAATCGGTTAAAGTCTGCCGATCTGCATAAAATAAGCAAAATCCTATACTATGCGGATCAAAAGCATCTCGTCAAATATGGAACTCCAATTACTGGTGACGATTATTGCGCCTTAGATCATGGTCCTGTCCCATCGAAAATATACGATATCTTCAAGGCGGTTAGAGGTGATAGTTTAATACCAACCGATGAGTTTGATAAATACTTTTCCGTTAATAGGTCATATATTGTTAGGGCTTTAATAGAACCTGATCTTGACGAATTTTCCGAAAGCGATATCGAATGTCTGAAGGAATCTTTGGAAGAAAATGGGCCTTTACCTTTTGATATTTTAAAGAAAAAGTCTCACGGGAAAGCGTACAATAGTGCTCACCATAATAGCAAAATAGATATTGAGGAGATAGTCAAAGAAGGTGGCGCGAATAAAGAGATGATTAAGTATATCAAGGCAGTTGCAGAAAATAATTGCGTTTTTTGTCAATAATTACGCTATTTATGTCTGGGCTCTCATCTCAATTTAACAATGACTCTATTGACAATAAAATCAAAATTGGAAGTGTTATCTCCGTGGATTGTGATGGTATAGATCATCCAAAATGGAATATTGTTCTCGACATTACTGATGATAAATGTCTGATTGCTTCTGTATTTATAAATACAGATATAAATTTCAAGCATATTAATAGCCCAGAGTTAGAAACGTTGCAAAGTCCAATTGAGGTAAAACAATACGGTTTTTTAGACCACGATTCCTTTATTGACTGTAGTCAAGTATTTGAGAAACCATACGAAAAATACAAAGAGACTTTACTGAATAAGGGCATTGTGCGAAAAAAGGGTGATTTGTTAGAAGCCGACATTGAAAAGGTCTACAATCTTGTGAGAAAATCAAAGAATGTAACCGGCAAGGTTAAGAAAAAGTTTGCTCGATTATTTCCAAAATAGTTATAGTCAATAAAAGAGGGACGTTTACCCCTTTTTTATTACAGCTTAAACAATCTCTTCAAACTATCTCTCAATATAGCCTCAGGTTTGGGGATGTTATTAAATTTTCGGATCACATTCTGCTAAGAAGGGAGAACGAGAAAATTATTTAAATATATTAATGTAATTTATTCAAAATCAATCATTAGTAAGTAAAAATAAGATATCTTTATAGTGAATTTTAAATATTAATATTATGAAGATTAGATTTTATTTTAATGATTTCGCGCTATATGCAGATATAGAGTGGGATTTGCACATTTTACCCAATAAGAGTGAGGTGGTATTTTTAAAAGACCTGATCAATCTTGAGGAAAACACTACAAACGTAAAAGCAATTGAGCCCCTTGAGGGAAGTAGGGATGAATTTATATTTGTATCAGTTTATAGAGGTAGAGCCAGAACAGACAAAGCTTATCTCTTCCTAAAAAACGCGCCTTGCATAGTTATTGAATCTTCTCCTATTTGGAGGATATTAGACGGCAAATTAACGCCTTGTTTCTCCGTTTGCGCTTGTGAGCCTCCAATGATATTGGATGCTCTTTATACGGTTCACAGTGTAGACGATATTTAAAAGCCAAAGCCGCTTATCTTTAAACGGCTTCTTTTCTTTTTCTACGCTTTACCGATAGGACTAAAATTCTTTTCTGAATAGTGCATGCAATATTCAGTTTTTTCTGCATTACATCCTAAGTTTTACGGGTAAAACAGTAATGAAAATATCGCTCATTTCATATGCTTGCGAATGAACTCATGTACTTGATCCACCATATAGTAGTTTTTTCCCATGATACGAATATATGGTAAATTGCCTGTCATGCGGTAACGCTGCAGTGTTCGTTTATTCACCTTTAATAGAAAGCACATATCCTGATTGTCTAGTAGATTCTTCCCGTTTACAATATTATGTTTCTGAGATAAGTCGCCAATTTTAGTATCTATAGAATCCAACCTATCAAGTATCCTTTCCATAAAGGCTTCAAAATGTTCTTTTTCTATACTCATAAAGATAATGTATTAAGGTGCCCCACAATAAAGTAGGAAGTATTTGACGGGTCTTTGATAACAATTTCTTTCTCTCTCATAAACTTGATGTAACTTTTTGCAGTCCGCTCTTTCACATCCAGGAACGTTTGGATTTGTTCGCATAAATCAACATAGGTGAGATAAGGTGATTTTTCAAAAATAGTCCTGGCCACATTTACCAACTCGCTTTCCTTTCGTTTATCTCGTTCCTCCTTTGGTTTTTCGCCCATATATGTGTGCATCCCTTTTGACTTATCCCAAGAGAACTGCATCAAGGGTACGTCAAGGGGGCTTCCATCACGCACTTTCAAGGCTTTTACTACCGATATTGCAGGGTCGTCATCTTTTTCTATGGATAATATTGCAGCAGCTTTGCGTTGTAATTCAGACCCCAAGTGCCCCCTTAACTTCAATCCATTCGGGATAAAATGAAGAACACAGATAATACAGGTATTATAGATTCCTGCATATCTGTAAATATCTTCCACAATGGAAATACTCTCTTGTTCATCATTGGCCCCTTTGATAAGATCTGCAATACCGTCGATAACCACCAATTGTATTCCTCCGAATTGATGATAAAACTTATCCATGCTCTCAATAATGGACTGCAATCGCTGTTTTCGAGACATACCGGTAAGAGAATAAGCTTTGAAAAAGTTCGGCATGGATGTTAAACCAGCTCTTTTGATTATGGTCGAGCAATTTTTGTATAGCTGAACTTCGGACTGCTCGGTATCATATAACAGAACTGCTTTTGATTTATAGTTTAACGATACGGTATTTCCTAAGCAATCAATGCTTCTTTCGTCTGAAATGATACATCCTGAAATAATAGATCCTACATAATTACTTTTTCCGGTCCCCTCCCCTCCTGTAATACAGAGCAGATTTCCCTGCGTTCCAAGTGGTACATCATTGACTGAAACAACCATTTTTGATTGTGGAGGAGGATTATCAAAATTCACTTCGCACGATTTAAGTATTGACATGGTATCGCTGTATAATGTATCTAATAAATCAAGGAAAAGTATTCGAAAATCATCCGCTGTATTCCCCATCCTGAAATAATCAGATATATCTTTCTCTTCCTTTGCACCGGATAGTGGCAATAAAAGCCGTTTTACTCCCAGTTCTTCATATTTTTTTGCTAGTTTGAAAGAACTATCCTGTCCCGTTTTATCCATATCATAAAGGACTACGATATGTTTAAACATAAATGACAATTTCCGGAGAGTGTTATCCGGAATTGCTGCCGTTTCGCTATTGAAACAAATTGCATTGAAACCATGAGAGGAAAGGGATAGTACATCTTTTTCACCTCCGGTTATATAGAGAATATCACCCCTTGAAGGAAGCTGCTCTAACCCGAAACAATAATTTTCGTACACTGTGCCTCCATACAAGAATCGAAGTTGAGAATTGGGGCGGTAAATTTTTATAAATTTCTTGCCTACATGCCCAAATATCGGTTCGTTGGGTGTTGATTCAAGTTGAAAAGTTTTTCCCTCATTGCTCTCGCTTTTAAAAGCACGCAAAGATATTACATAGTATTTTTTGAGGATATCTCTAGTAATTCCATATTGCTGCCAAAAATTCATTTCTGACTTTGAAAAGGGTTGTTCGATAATCTGAAATGATTTTTCTTTCAATTCATTAGCTGTTACTACATTTTGCATTTGCTGAGTTGTTGCTAACTGTTGTAATTTGGATTGATTTGCATTTTGACCAATTTTCTCATCAATACCCAAACATAGGTCTTGACTAATTGCCTTGAGTATTTCCACAAAATCATCACTTCGAGTACAATCCAAACCTTTAATCTTGCCGACTAAGAAGAAACAATCTCCACTATATTCTTCATTGCCAAAATCTTTCATTCTATAACAGTTGCCATTTCGGTCGTAATAGATGTTGCAGGAGGCTTTTCTGTCTTCGTAAAGAGGATTATGGAAGTTTCTACCTACTTTGAATGAAAATGAGATATAGTATTTGAAAACGGATAACCCACCGGATGTCCGTTCTAGAATTGATTCTTTACTGAGCATAATACTTTGCGTTTTGAATTAAATCATTTAAATACTCTTCATTGCTTCGGATCATCTTAGTTTCCAAGAGATGTCTAATGTCCGATATACGATAAAAATTCTTTCCGTTGATTCTGGAATAAGAAACGCAATTCTTGGCTCGTAGCCGCTGAAGGGTTCTATTGCTAACATGAAGATAGTTGCAAACATCATGACTATCGACCCACATTTTTTCTTCTTTGATCGCGCTATTTCCTTGTTTGTCATAAACAAAGTCCATTATAGTATCTATCTTCCTTACAAGCTCCTTAAATGCAACCGAATCTACTGTAATTACTTCCATAATAATTCATACTATATTAATTCTGTTCAAAGCTGCGACAGTCTAAAAAAACAATCAGCCAAATTGCGGACAACTTGGCTGATATTTTTTACTGATCTTTCTCTTTTATCTTCGATTCAAGAGTATTTTGGAGTTTGGAAACAAAAACCGTTCGTCCTTTCATCCTCTCTCGTATTCGCAAAAAAGAATGGGAGAAATTATCAATTTTTACACCAAAAAACTGCTCAAAATGCTTAACTGTCTCTTTGAGGGTCATTTCACCATTGTTGAAAGATTTAGTATAGTGAAGTGCATAAATCAATTCTACCAAGTCCCGAATCGTACTTGTCCAAACAAGTTTTGGTAGATCTTGATTTGCGATATATATCCGGTGTTTTGACGAAATTACATCCTTTGAAATAAGAGATTCAACAACCTTTCGGTGAGAACCAACTATTGAAATTGCCTTAAACAGGCAAATTCCTTTGTCCGTGTTTTTTTTTTAATCCTAATACATTTGCTCTCATACGTATGGAAACCAATTCGATGTGCAGAAATGTAAGGATATTGTGGCGGTAAACTATATCAGGAACTTGTGTATTCAGATTCACTAGTTCCTGGATGAAATTGATATAAGAATTTTCATACTCTTTTTGACTGTGTTCTTCGGAGTTGCTTAATAGAACAAATAACTCCGAGTTTGTATATTTTTTCATTTAATATTGTTAAAGAATTTTTGAAACTTAAGTATTCGGGACAACTATTATAGCATCGCTTTTGAAAAAAGCAATATCCTCAATATTGAGGTGGCGCTCTAATAAACATATCTTAGGTTTGTAATAAATTCATTCGATCATATTATTAATAGTCAAATGTTTAGATTACAAATATATTAATAAACCCCTGATAATCTGCATTTTCAGATAAAAAGCAAAATTTCATAGTATTTTCGCGTATATAGTGCAATTAAGTGTTTCATCAAATAAATTTTGTTTGTCGCAAAATATATCTAGATTTGCGACATATCTTCATGGAATTGATATATGCAAAAAACTGTAAATGAAATAGAAAGTCTAATAAAACAGAAGCAAAAAGGAAAAATATATTTTGCTTCTGATTTTGCATTACTGGGAGCTCCAAAGACGATAAATAAATCTTTAGAAAGATTAGAGCAGTCGAAAACTATAATTAGAATAGCAAGGGGCATTTACTATTATCCAAAAACCGATACCAAATTAGGTTTGGGTATCCTCTATCCTTCACTGGAAGAGATCGCAAAGGAAATAGCCCAGAGGGATAAGGCCAGGATAGTTCCAACAGGTATTTACGCATTGAATAAATTAGGTTTATCAACTCAAGTTCCGATGAATATTGTATACCTGACAGATGGAACTCCAAGAAGAATAAAAATTGGAAATGGCAAGGGAATTCTTTTCAAACATACAGCTCCCAAAAATTTAGCATATAAAAATGACCTGATACTATTAATAGTTTCTGCTCTTAAAGCTATTGGTAAAGAAAATGTCAAAAATGAAGATATTGAAAAGTTGCAAATCCTGCTCTCTTCAAGACAAATACCGGACTGGAAAGAGGACATGGAATTAGCTCCCGCATGGATTAAACAAATATTAATATCAATAGTATGAGTGAGTGGTTAAAGCTATCACAAGATGACAGAAAAACGGTAATATTACAGACAGCAGCCAAATTAAACCTTTCAGTAGAAGCTATTGAAAAGGATTGGTGGGTAACTACTGCTTTAAGAGCATTATTCCAGTGTGATTTTGCCAACGCAATGGTATTTAAAGGTGGAACATCATTGAGTAAAGCCTGGAAAATAATTGAAAGATTTTCCGAAGACATTGATATAGCGATAGATAGATCTTATTTGGGATTTTCTGGAGAGTTGAAGAAAAAAGAAATTACAGAATTAAGAAGAGCATCTTGTTCTTTTGTAAATACAATTTTGCTTTATCAACTTGATCAGAACCTTCAATCATTAGGAGTAACCGGATACAAACTCTCACTCAAAGAATTAAAAGATACAACAGCAGATCCTCAGGTAGTTGAACTTAGTTTTGATTCCCTATTTGGAGAGGGGGAATATATTAAAGAAAAGGTATTAATAGAGATTGGTGCCAGATCATTAATAGAACCATCTCAAAACAAAGTAATTAAATCCTTAATTAGTGAACAATTTCCAGATTCGAATTTTGCGGACAAGGATTTTGACATACCAACTGTTCTGCCTACCAGAACTTTTTTAGAAAAAGCTTTTTTACTCCATGAGAAATTTCAAAAACCTGTTGACTCAAGTGGAGTTATTAGGCTGAGCCGACATTTCTATGACTTGGAAAAACTAATGGATACAGATTTTGCCAAGGCAGCATTTGCAGATAAAATTTTATATGAATCAATTGTAGAGCACAGGGGTAAATTGACCAGGACAAGCGGGATAGATTATTCTATACACAACCCCCAAACAATAAACTTCACGCCTCCTGATAATATAATTGATGCCTTAAAGTCAGATTATGAAGATATGCGGTCAAGTATGATTTATGGTGAATCCTTATCTTTTGATTCATTAATCAGTCGCATTACGGAATTGAATAAGAGATTTCATCTTTAAGGATTCAGTGCAAGGTGCAAGCATATAACAATATATGTACTGAACATAAATTACTGAGTTAAAAAATTGAAGGAATTTGTATTACATTGCAGTTTAATTACATGTAATTAACACGGAAGAAACGTATTTCCCAATTGAATAATCACATGCATTTTGTGGTGTCGCACTATTGGTTGTTTAATTTTCTCCTTGACCCAAATCCTGAATTCCTTGCAAATCGCTCCATTCATGCGAAAACTTAAGGCTATAATAACATCAAGGTTGTAAAGATCAATGCTTGCATTTTCTCCTTTCCTGCGGGTAAAACGGTGTAATTTCACCACGTCAGCTTCTAATAATTCCCTAGACTTAAAGATTGTCCGTAGGTTTGCTGTTACTGCCGGAACAAATACACGAAATTGACTGGCAATTTCATGTTTGGTTAGCCAAACTGTTCCGTCTATCAACTCAATATCCACGGAAATATTTCCTGCATCGTTTACCTCTATTTCGAATTTTCCTCTTTCCATATCTCCAATTTTATTGGATTACGATTTCATTCTTTCTGTTTAGTTTTCCGGCTAATTTCTCCATATCACTGCTTATTTTCAAGTCAGTTATTTTGGCATAAATCTGAGTGGTTTTAATATTAGTATGCCCTAGCATTTTGCTCACGGTTTCTATGGGTACTCCGTTAGATAGTGTTATAGTTGTTGCAAAAGTATGCCTGGCCACATGAGTTGTAATATTCTTGGTTATGCCACAAATATCTGCTAATTCCTTTAGGTATGCGTTCATTTTTTGATTACTCGAAACTGGTAGTAGTTTACCGTTTAGTAATTCACCGGAATATTTTGCAATAATTTTTTTAGGAACATCCAATAATCTGACATTTACCGGGACATCTGTTTTATGACGCTTAATCATAATCCAAAGGTTACCATCAAAAGCCTTTCTGATATTATCAGATTTTAAAGCTTGAACGTCAATATATGAGAGGCCTGTATAACAGCAAAAGATAAATATATCCCGAACATTTTCAATCCTTTTAATGGGAATGTATTTCTCCATTATTATATCTAATTCATTTTGATCTAAATATCCTCTTTCTATCCTTTCCATTTTTATCTTAAATTTTCCATAGGGATTAGAACGAATTATTCCATCGTTGAAAGCGACAATAATTATTTTCTTTAAGTATTGAAGGGTTTTTGCAGTTACATTTGTCGTAAATTTACAATCAGAACGTAAATAAACTTCAAAGTCTCTTATGAAAGTTGTCGTTATATCTATTATAGCCATATCTGAAACCTTGTACTTATAGTAAATAAAATCGGCTAATCTTTTTCTTCCTAATAAATATCTTTTATAAGACACCATGCCTATTTCAAGATCTATCATTTTTGAAAGGTCATCATTGTGTTTATCAAACAATTTTAATATTGTCTCGTTTGATTCACATAAACCTAAGAAAGCTTTTTTGATTATTTCTGCAGTGATATTAGCCTTTCTTTCACGAAAATTTTGATAATGACTAAAGATCGTAGATTTAATACTATCAATAGAACTATTTATATGATTGGCCTCAAATACTTTACCTGAGGCTCTTCCGTGTTTAACATCCCACAAACTCGGTTCAATTTCTAATTTAGTGCTGATTTGTGCAATTTTGCCATCGAGTGTGATTCGGGCGATAATTGGAGCCTTTCCACTCTGTTTTGTGGCATTTCTTTTAATAAAAAATAATACCTTAAATGTGCTTTTCATACCATAAAATTTTACAATGTAAAGTTAGCTATACACTATTGATTTTTAGATATATGCACCCTAGACAAAAAGCGACAAAAGGAAGACAAAAGCTGACAAATCGTGACCTATTTTGCGTTTTTAAAATAGGTCACGAATTAGTCCCGGAAGAGTGTCCAAATATGACCATTTTTTGACTATTATTGCGGACAAATTGAAAATAAAAAAACCCACAATTATTTGATATTGTAGGTTTTGTCTGGCTTTTGTCCAGTTTTTTGGACATTTTTAGTGATTCGGTTGGGATTCGAACCCAAGACCCACAGCTTAGAAGGCTGTTGCTCTATCCAACTGAGCTACCGAACCCCTTCTTAAAGGTTTTCCCGTTAGGGAGTGCAAAGATAATACTATTTTTATATTTTAAAGTACTTCACTCCTATTTTTTGGCTTTGAAACGCCCCTGTAAATAAAATAGAGAATGACAGCTCCAACAATTATCACAAATCCTGTAGATATCTCCGAGCTGTAGAGGTTAACCTTGTCCATAAGCTGGTCCTTTGGAACTACACTGTACATTGCATAACCGATGGCTGCAAGTATAATGTTCCAGAAACCTGCACCCAGACAGGTGTAAAGGATGAACTTAGATAGCTTCATTTTTGAAAGGCCGGCTGGGATTGAAATAAGCTGACGTACTGCGGGAAGCAGGCGTCCGACAAAGGTTGAGATGGCTCCTTTTTTAACAAAATATGATTCTGCAGTTTGTACCTTATGTTCATCAAGAAGACATAAACGTCCAAGTCGGCTGTTGGCAAATTTGTAAATAATCGGACGACCGAGATAATATGCCAGAAAGTAGTTGAATAGGGCTCCGATAAGGGCACCTAGCGTACCAAAGAATACTACAAGGAATATATTCATCTCCCCAGCCGCAGCCTTGTAGGCAGCAGGTGGAATTACAACTTCGGACGGGAATGGAATGAAGGAGCTTTCAATTGCCATTAAAAGGGTAATTGTCCAGTAGTTCAGGTTTTCCAGACACCATTCTATAAATTGTAAAGATTGCATAAAGTGTTGTTATTTTTCTTTTAACTTGCTGATTTTCTTTGATACTGCGATATCTTTCTTTAGCTTAGGAATAAGCTCATAAAGCTTGTTCAGCCACAGTTCGTCCATTGTAAGAAGCGTCTCCAGGTTTGTTATGAAGGAGTCAATAGAGCGCATATGGTAAAGAGCAACTAAATGGTATACAAGAAACTCAGGAAGTTCTGTCCTTTTATATGTCAGCAGTATCTGAGAATCAAGGAAAAGGTGATCCATTCTTTCGTTGCTGATAATTCTTCTAAGGTATACAAGGGCACTGAAATGGTCATGCTTCAACATGCTTATGTATGCCAGTCCGGAATTTGCCTCCAGATTTTCCACGTCTAGTCCAAGGGCTACATTGAAGGCGTTGAAAGCCTCATCCAGCTTATCATATGCAAGGTAGGCATCGGCTATTCCAATTAGCGCAAAAAAGTTGTCGGGCTCGTATTTCAAAAACTCTTTAAATGTCTCAATTGCAAGATTATATTGCTCTGTATTAACATAAACTATCGCTTTGTTATATAGAACCGATGAGTTTTGCGGATCAAGAGCCAATGCATAGTCAAAAGCTTCAAGCGATTTTGCGAAATTTTCTATCCTGGCATAAATTGTCCCGACATTGAACCATACGCTTTCGTTAAATGGGTCTGAATCCAGATACTTTTCATAATACACCAGACTCTCTTTAAATTGTTCTGATCTTTCCAGACAGAACGCTATATCGTTGAATAATTCGGTGTTATGCTCTTCAAGCTTCTCTGCTTCCTTGAGATATTCCAGTGCAATGGAGTATTTGTTTATATCTATGTAATCCTGAGCTGCTGTCGTAAGCATTTCTCCAGCTTCATCGCTGCATAATACAATGGCTTTGTCGATATTCTCCCTTGCAGCTTTGTGTTCACCTTGCCTTAAATACGCTCTGCCTAAAAGAAAATAGATGTCACTGTTGCTTGAGTCTATTCCCATTTGGTTATTAAGAATTTCAACAGCTCTTATAACTTCTCTGTTCACAATCAGTACATCGGCATATCTTACAACAAGATCAGATGAGTATGGATGTTTGTTATATGCAGTACGCGTCAAGTCGTAAACAAGAGAATCATCACCCTCGTCTATGAAGTACCCAATAAGATAGTCAAACTCCTCTTCAGAAAAGTCCAGCAGATCAATTTCACCTTTTGTGTAAGCATCTTCACACTTGGAAATTTGATCTGTGAAGTCTTCCTCTTCGTTGAAATTAAGAAAATCGTCTCCTGTCATTATGCAGATTTTATAGAAGATAAGTAGTGAAACAGATGTTTTAGAAATTCCTTTGGTGAGGAGGCTACATTGCCATTGCTTCCAATGACTAAGTCGAAAGGGTTATTTTCATAGTTCAACCTGCCAACCTTGAAAGTAGCCATAGACGAGCGTGCTATATAATCATTTGTATAGGAGTATGTCGAATTGAAGTCTATAAACAGGTCCGCAGTGTCGCTTATCACCCTTTCAATCATCCTTGGGTCAGGTGTACCTATGTATGAAAGATCTTTTTTTGTCATTACCAGAATCTGACAGTCAAGGGCAAGTTCCGAAGAATGATTATTTGTAAGATTAATCGCCAATCCTTTGTAATTTATTCTTTTATCCTGCATTAGCTTAGTGATACGTTTAATTACATCAGAAATCCCCTCTTCACTTAAATCAAAAACGAAGCACACGTTTTTGGCTCGCTCAACAGACATAAACCTCACATCTCTCTCCGGCTGTATTTTGCGGAGAACTCTTTTCTGTAGTGAATGGATAAAAAACATGGTTATACATTGTATTGAACAGGTGCAAATTTAACAAAAATCAAGCCATTTGCAATTATAATAAAATCTAATAATATTCGTATATTTGTATAAACAGAACACTAAACGCATATGTATAACGATGTTTCAGAATTAAGTCTGGCAGATTTTTTCAGTAAAAGTCTGATCGATTTTTCCGACAAACCGGCTTTTTCTACTATATATAAAGAAGTTATAACCTATAAGCAGGTCGGAGAGAAGGTAAAGAGTCTCACAGATATTTTTAACAAGTATGGGCTGGATAAAGGTGAAAAAATTGCAGTACTTGGCAATAATATGCCTAACTGGCCAATCTCATATTTTGCAATAACAACTTCATCGCGGGTAGTTGTTCCCATTCTTCCTGATTTTACAGCATTTGAAATTGTCAATGTTATTGAGCATTCAGATTCAACAGCATTAATCGTATCAAAAAAATTACAGTACAAGATACCGGAACATATTACAGAGAAGCTTACTCTTATAATTTCCATGGATGACATGGAGATAATAAAAGCTCCGGAAAAAGAATGCTATACAGTTCCCTCTGCGCCACTCCCTAAGGACTTGGCATCTATTATATATACATCCGGAACTACCGGCACATCAAAGGGGGTAATGCTTAGTCATGCGAATCTGGTAGCCCAGACAACAATGGGCACCAAGCTCTTTACAATGAATCCTTCTGACAAACTATTGTCAATTCTGCCACTGTCTCATGCATATGAGTGCAGTATTGGAATGATCCAGCCATTTACTAGTGGTTCGCATATAGTATATCTGGATGGGGCACCTACACCTTCAATATTAATACCTGCGCTAAAAGAGGTAAGGCCTTCGATAATCATGAGCGTTCCCTTAATAGTGGAAAAGATATATAAAAACAAGATCCGCCCCATGTTCACAAAGAACTTCCCAATGCAGGTACTCTATTCCATATCTTTTATCCGCAGAGCTCTGCATAAAATAGCCGGGAAAAAACTATTGGAGACATTCGGCGGGAACCTTCGTTTTTTTGGGATCGGAGGCTCAAAACTAGATGTAGTTGTTGAACGCTTTCTTGCAGATGGGGGGTTTCCATATTCAATCGGGTATGGACTTACAGAAACCTCTCCTCTTTTGGCTGGTACAGCTCCCGGCCATGTTAAGAAGCAATCTACTGGTCCTTGTCTCGAAGGTATTGAAATGAAGATAATAAATCCAAATAACAAAAACATAGGAGAGATTGTTGTCAAAGGGCCTAATGTCATGATGGGTTATTACAAAGATCCCGAGACTACTGCCACATGCTATACAGAAGACGGATGGTTCAGGACCAAGGATCTTGGGCTTATTGACAAAGACGGATACTTATTTATAAAGGGACGACGTGATAACATGATAGTCGGTCCAAATGGTGAAAATATTTATCCAGAAGAAGTCGAGACAATCCTTAATGAACATGATCTGGTTCTTGAATCTCTGGTTCTTCAAATGAACGGCAAACTCATTGCCAAGGTTTATTTCAACTACGAACAAATTGAAGCTCTGCACAAATTCAGAGAAGAAGCAGAGATTAACCTTAACGACAGGGTGAAGAAAATTAAGGCTGAAGTTTTGGAATATGTTAACGAAAGGGTCAACAAATCATCAAGAATTCTTGAAATAATTGAGCAGCAGGTTCCTTTCGAGAAAACTGCCACTCAAAAAATCAAAAGATATCTTTATAGAGATTAGTTTCTGAACACCAGAACGTCTTCGAAGTAGTCCACAATTATTGGTTTTTCCTTGTTAAGATTTCCCTCAAGAAGTGCTTTTGCAAGTTCGTTGACTAGTTCTTTCTGTAGTAACCTCTTTACAGGCCTTGCCCCGTATGACGGATCATATCCTTTATTACACAAATAATCCATTGCATAATCTGTAAACTGTAACACAAGTCCCTTCTCCTCCATCAGCTTTTTTACTCCATCTATCTGCAGTTTAAGGATCTCTTTAACATTTGCCATTGTCAACGGATGAAACATTATGATTTCGTCTATCCTGTTCAGGAATTCAGGTTTGACATTTGCTCTGAGTATCTCGAGTACATCATTTTTTGTTCTTTCTAGAATTTCGTCCCTGTTTTTATCGTTAAGTCTGCTCAGATTATCTTGAATGACCTCCGACCCGACATTCGATGTCATAATCAGTATTGTGTTCTTGAAATCTACAGTACGACCCTTGTTGTCTGTAAGCCGGCCATCGTCAAGTACTTGAAGCAGAATATTGAAAACATCGGGGTGAGCCTTTTCAATCTCATCCAACAGAACTACAGAATAGGGCTTTCTTCTCACAGATTCAGTCAGTTGTCCTCCTTCATCATAACCAATGTAACCCGGAGGTGCCCCTACAAGTCGTGAAACAGAATGTCTCTCCTGATATTCGCTCATGTCTATCCTGGTCATCATATTCTCGTCGTTGAAAAGATATTCGGCAAGAGCTTTAGCCAATTCCGTTTTACCAACACCGGTTGTTCCCAAAAAAAGAAAAGAGCCTATCGGACGTTTGGCATCCTGAAGTCCGGCCCTGCTCCTTCTGATTGCATCGGAAACTGCGGATATTGCCTCTTCCTGACCCACGATCCTCCTATGGAGAACATCCTCCATTCTCAACAACTTCTCCTTTTCACTCTCCAGCATCTTTTTTACAGGAATTCCTGTCCATTTTGCCACCACCTCTGCAATATCCTCAGGTTCAACATACTCATTTATAAGAGAGAATTCACTTTTTTTCTTTTTCTCCATCAGCTCTTTGATCTCTTTTTCTGCTGCGACTATCCTGCCATATCTCAATTCCGCAACCTTGCCGTAGTCTCCACTTCTCTCCGCCTCTTCTGCCTTGAATTTAAGATCCTCTATCTCAATCTTCATTTTCTGAATCTGTCCGAGTATCTTTTTCTCTTCCTGCCACTGAACATTTTCCTTATCCCTCTCCCTGCTTAACTCATCTATCTGTTTTGTAAGGTCAGTCAGTTTTTCTTTATCTCCCTCACGTTTAATGGCCTCTCTCTCTATCTCAAGCTGACGGATTTTTCTGTTTAGCTCGTCAATTGATTCCGGAACTGAGTTCATCTCCAGACGCAGCTTTGAAGCTGCTTCATCTATAAGGTCGATTGCCTTGTCGGGCAGAAATCTGGTTGTTATATACCTGTGCGACAAATCAACGGCCGCAATAAGAGCGTCGTCCTTAATTTGTACTTTGTGATGATTTTCGTACCTCTCCTTCAGACCTCTCAGAATTGATATGGCTTCTGAAGGGGATGGCTCATCTACCATAACCATCTGAAATCTCCTTTCAAGAGCCTTGTCCTTTTCAAAATACTTCTGATACTCATCCAAGGTTGTAGAACCTACCGCCCTGAGCTCTCCTCTGGCAAGAGCAGGTTTAAGTATGTTTGCTGCGTCCATTGCACCTTCGCCTCTTCCTGCACCAACTAATGTATGGATTTCATCTATAAACAGGATAACCTCTCCGGCGCTGTCTATTACCTCCTTGACAACACCCTTGAGCCTCTCCTCAAATTCCCCTTTGTATTTTGCACCGGCAATCAGCGACCCCATATCCAAAGAAAAAATAACTTTGGATTTAAGATTCTCAGGTACGTCACCATGTACTATCCTCTGTGCAATACCCTCTGCTATTGCTGTTTTTCCAACTCCCGGCTCTCCAACCAGAATAGGATTGTTTTTGGTCCTTCTGCTCAAAATCTGAAGAACCCTCCTTATCTCGTCATCTCTCCCAATGACAGGATCCAGTTTACCCAATCTTGCCTGCTCATTCAAGTTAATGGCATATGTACTGAGTGCTTCCCAATTTTGTCTGTTCATTTTTTTATCTTTTGTTTGCTAAATGTTCAGCAACAAATCTGCCATCTCATATTTGCTGACAAAACGGCATAATGACAATGGTTATCTTTTCTAATTATTAACTTTGCAAAAAAAGATATATATGAAATATCCTGAATTAAAGAACGGAGAACTTCTGCCTCTGGTAGAAAGTTTCTACACTATCCAGGGTGAAGGATTCAACACCGGTAAACCAGCTTTTTTCATACGGTTGGGAGGTTGCGATGTAGGATGCAGCTGGTGTGACGCCAAAGAGACATGGAACCCAAGTCTGTACCCTCCCACTTCAATAGCGAAAATTGTAGAATCAGCAGTTATACACCCGGCCAAGGCAATAGTACTTACCGGAGGGGAACCCCTCTCATACCCTCTTGACAAGTTGTGTACTCTATTAAAATCCAGAGGATTGGAGATTTTTCTTGAGACATCCGGTTCTCATCAGATAAGTGGCCGGTTTGACTGGATATGCCTTTCTCCAAAAAGGAAAAAGCATCCTGTTACCGGTATGCATCAGTTAGCATCGGAGCTTAAGGTTATTATTGAAAATCCCGATGATTTTGCTTGGGCAGAAGAAAACAAGATACTTGTCAGAAAAGACTGCAAGCTCTATCTTCAGCCTGAATGGAGCAAAAGCAAGATAATTTTACCATTAATAGTTGAATATGTAAAATCCCATCCAGAATGGAATATCTCATTGCAGACCCACAAATACATGAATATACCATAGGAAATTATTTTATTTTAATAACTTTGAAATATTAAATCCACAACAATTAAAATCATGAACAAATTTAAAGCATCTATACTGATGTTAGCTTTTTTCCCAATTGTATGCTTCAGTCAGGAAACAGAGAAAAAAATATCAGGATACCAATTCACTACAGTAAAAGAGCTTCCTGTAACATCTGTCAAGAATCAGAACAGGACAAGCACATGCTGGAGTTTTTCAACATTGGCATTTCTTGAGTCGGAACTTATAAGAATGGGAAAAGGAGAACAGGATCTCTCTGAAATGTTCATAGTATCCAATTCATACTCCGATAAAGCTGATAAATATGTACGCACAAACGGTAACATCAATTTTTCCCCTGGCAGCTCCTTCGGAGATGCACTAACCGTAATACGTAACTACGGTATTGTTCCTGAATCTTTAATGCCTGGGTTGAATTATGGTGAGGAGATGCACACTCACAACGAACTCGATGCTGCAACAGCTGGATATATTCAGGCGATCGAGAAAAATCCTAACGGAAAATACTCTACTGCATGGAAAAATGGGTTCAAAGGAATACTGAATGCTTATCTTGGAGAAGCTCCGCAGAAGTTTACCTATAATGGAAAAGAGTACACTCCAAAAAGCTATGCACAGGAACTTGGAATTGATCCCGATGATTATATATCTGTTACATCATATACACACCATCCTTTTTATTCTCAGTTTGCTATTGAGATTCCTGACAATTGGCGCTGGGATACCTCCTTCAACCTGCCGGCAGATGAGATGATGCAGACAATTGATTATGCCATTGAACATGGATACACTGTTTTATGGGGTGCCGATGTAAGCGAGAAAGGTTTTACCAGAAAAGGAATTGCTGTTGTGCCGGAATCTGAAGTTAAAAACATGTCCGGTTCAGATCAGGCAAAGTGGTTAGGTCTTTCAAAACTTGAGATTGACACTAAAATCTACGGTATGAATGAGGTTGCCCCTGAAAGGAACATAAGCCAGGATGAGAGACAAATTGCTTTTGACAACGGACAGACAACAGATGATCATGGCATGCAGATATTTGGCATTGCCAAGGACCAGAACGGTAATAAATACTATAAGGTAAAGAATTCTTGGGGAATTTCAGGTGACTACAAAGGTGTCTGGTATGTCTCTGATACATATGTCAAATACAAAACAATGAATATTGTTATCAACAGGAACTCGGTACCAAAAAATATTAAATCGAAACTTGGTATTAAATAAATAGTTATTATGAAAAAGAGTTTATTTTCATTTGCGTTCTTTTTCCTGTTCATCATTTCTCAATCCTGCTTACTGGGACAGGGATATATATTTACAGACGTTGTACGAAATCAGGCTACTCCTGTAAAGAATCAGGCAAGCAGCGGAACCTGCTGGAGTTATGCGACTGCCGCTTTTCTTGAGTCAGAACTTTTAAGAACAGGAAAAGGAGAGGTTGACCTTTCAGAGATGTTTGCTGTAAATATCAATTACATCAACAGGATGAATGACAATTACCTAAGAAACGGAAAGGGAAATCTTGGGCAGGGAAGTCTTGCTCACATGTTTACGAATATTATTGAAGAGCATGGTATTGTTCCTCAGGAAGCATACAATGGAATAGAATATGATTCAAAACTCAACAACCACAAAGAACTTAATAAGTTTGTAAATGCTATATCCGGTGTTGCCGTAGAGATGAAGCAGAGAAGCCCGGAATATTACAAACTGGTTAAAAGTCTAATGGACACATATTTGGGTCCGCTTCCAAAAACTTTCAGCTACAAAGGTAAAGCGTACACTCCAAAGAGTTTTGCACAGTTCTTAGGGCTTAATATGTCTGATTATGTAGAAATTACCAGTTTAAGTCATATTCCTTTCTATAAAGCATCTGTTATTGAGGTTCCGGACAACTGGGATTTCGCTCGCTTTTACAACGTTCCTCTGGATGAATTCATGGGCATCATAAACAATGCCCTTATGACCGGATACACCGTTGCCTGGGATGGGGATGTAAGTGAGAAAGGTTTTTCTCATGCAAATGGCGTTGCAATAAATCCTGTTATTGAAAATCCAACTGGAGAGTTTATAAAGGAAATCTACAAGTTTGAGAAGACATTTCCGGAGGTCAATGTTACACAGGAGGTCCGTCAGAAAGAGTACGAATCATTTTCAACCACCGACGACCATCTGATGCTTCTTACTGGAATGGTAAAGGACCAGAATGGCACTCTTTATTATATTACCAAAAACTCATGGGGAACAGAGCGAAATAAGTTTGGAGGTTACCTCAATATGTCCGAAAGCTTTGTAAGAGCAAAGAGTATCTCTGTTATGGTTCACAAAAATTCTATACCAAAAGATATCCGTCAGAAATTGGGGATATAGGCTTTAGGCAATAGGCAATAGGCAATAGGCATTAGGCATTAGGCAATAGGCATTAGAATAATTATTATGGAGATTAAAAAACATATACCAAACGCAATTACATCACTAAACCTGCTTTTTGGAACAGTAGCCGTAATATATGCTTTTGAGGGTTATCAGGTATTTGCAATATATCTCATTCTCATTGCAGCTGTATGTGACTTTCTGGATGGTTTTGCAGCTCGCCTGCTTAAAGCATACTCCCCAATGGGCA